>Ga0187827_10004146_pt1 | contig 18010 bp, 12 predicted proteins | sample ETNtaG_39_FD_167969 | JGI IMG/M metagenome (GOLD analysis project Ga0187827, IMG submission 167969) | Marine microbial and viral communities from oxygen minimum zone, Eastern Pacific Ocean - ETNP2014_SV_150_PacBio MetaG (Illumina Assembly) | ecosystem: Environmental > Aquatic > Marine > Hypoxic... | reverse complement strand
GGGAAGGCGGCCTCCGGGTCCCGGCCATTGCACGCTGGAGGGGAAAGATCCCGGCTGGTGAGATACGTCAGCAACCGGGCATCGTGGAAGACCTTTTTCCAACCGCCCTGAAAATCGCGGGCATCGAACCTCCAAAGGGTCTGGTGCTTGACGGTCGAAATGTGATGCCAACGCTCATCAGAAACGAGTCGGGTGAGGCGCGTGACCTCATCTGGTCATACATTCGTTGGAGCAAGCACCGAGTCGTCCGCCGCGATCAGTGGGTCATGCATAACGGCGAGCTCTTTGATTTGGAGAAAGATCTTCGTCAAGAAAAGAATGTTGCCGCGCAGCACAGAGAACTGACTGCAGAATTAGAAACTGCGTGGACTGATTGGATGCGGCAGTTTCCCAAAGAACAGAAACGCTGGAAAAAGCAGTTGCCGCCGAGAGGCAAGTAGCAGAGGGAATGAAGCGGAGCGATCATCCAGAATCCAAAGCTCTGGGTCTTCTTCATTCCCGATTGGCAACATCAAATGAAACCTGAATCCCGATTTCTGAAGATCGGACGTCAGTCGAACTTCACATCTTTTGCGGTCAGCTCGACAGAGTAATCGCCCTGGTAAGAGCGCACCCGTGGCGTAAAAGCAACCGAACATGGCCGGCCGTCTTCGAGGTATGGGGCCAGTTCATTGGCGACGCCGAATGCGATCACCTGGAGAGATACCTGGCCCTGGCGAACGTAAAAACGAACATGCGTGCCATCCCCCAGAAATCTGGGCGGGCCGGCCACCGTGAGACCCGTTGCCGCGAACACTGGACTTGGATTTCCCATCCCGAACGGTTCGAGCATCTTGAGGGTGTTGACCTCGTTCGGGTGCAGTTGTGCCAGGAGCACTTCGGCATCAATCTTGACCTCGGGCAACAGGATTTCTTCGGTCAAGTTCTCGCGGCCGTAGTCGATCATCCGCTTCCGGAAGTCATCAAACTTGCCCACCTCGATGGACATGCCCGCGGCCATTTCGTGTCCTCCGAAGCTCTTGAGAATATCCGCGCAGGATGCCATCGCGTCGGTGATATTGAAACCCTTGATGGATCGTGCAGAGCCTTTGCCGCTTTCACCGTTCAAAGCCACCGCGATACAAGGCCGATAGTGCTTGTCCACAATGCGTGAAGCGACAATGCCCAGGACGCCGATGTGCCAGTCTTTTTCGCCGATCACGATGATTGGGTCATCCGCGAGTCCGAGCTCTTCGATCTGCTTTTCGGCTTTGACGTGGATGTCTTTAACGAGCTGCTTGCGGTCGTCATTCTGATCCTCGAGGAGGTCGGCCAATTCCTGTGCCCTGGATTCATCGTCGGTGGTCAAGAGGTCGAGCGCGTCCCTGGCGTGGCCCATGCGCCCGGCGGCATTAATTCTGGGGCCGAGTTTGAATCCGATGTCGTTTGCTTTAATCGGCCGGTCGATAATGTCTGCCCTTTCCTTCAATGCCAGGATTCCTGGAGTGGGCGATTCACGAAGAGCGGTCAGACCGAAGCGGGTGATGATGCGGTTCTCACCGACCAGTGGAACGATGTCCGCAACAGTGCCCATGGCCACATATGACAGGGACATCATCAGAAAACTGCGGTAGGCCTCAGCGACCTTTTTCTGCTCGGAGAAGGCCTGCGACAGGGCCCACGCAAGCTTGAACGCGACCGCAGAACCGCAGAGCCCATCGAAGGGATACTCACTCCTAGAGGTCTTCGGATTGATGACAGCAAACGCAGGGGGCAGATCATCGCCAAGCTCGTGATGATCGGTCACGATGACGTCGATGCCGGAGCTCTGCATCAGCTCGATTTCTTCGATGGCTCTCGAGCCGCAATCGACCGTGATCATCACATTCATCCCGCCGCCCATGAGCTCCTTCACGGCATTCATGTTCAGCCCGTAGCCTTCATCCACGCGGTGTGGGATATAGAACTCGGCCTTGTAGTCGAGCTGCTCAAAAAACTTCAGAAGGACAGCCGAACCTGTCGTTCCATCGACATCGTAATCTCCGTAGACAACGATCTTTTCTTTATCTCGAACTGCGCGCCGAATCCGCTCAACGGCCTTCTCTATATCCGGCAGAGAATCCGGCGAATGAAGCTGCGACAGCCGCGGCCAGAGAAATTCTTCCGCGGCCTCTCTCTCCGTATAGCCCCGCGTCACCATCAGGTGCGCAATGAGCGGCGAGAGACCGAGCTCGCGGGCGAGTTTGTCGCGAATCGCATCGTCAGACCTGAGGATGTTCCACCGTTTTTGCATTGGATTGCCAGGAGAGGGAGGGAGCCGGCATCTTATGGCTGCGGCTCGCGGATGGCAAAGGAGCGTTCTTCTGGTTGAAGCTCACTCCTTTTTCGGCTGAGGAATCGCCAACTGGTCTTCGACAGGCTTAAGAGTGCTTTTGTGCTCTTCGACCAGTTTCATCAGGTCGGATATGACCTGTTTATTCTTGTTCGCGATATTGAATTGTTCAGACGGATCGAAATCCAGATTGTAGAGGAGCGGCGGGTCATGCTTTTGAGGTGGGCGACCGTACCGGATTGGGTCTCTCGTAAGCAGGTGCATTTTCCACTTGCCTTTGCGGACGCCGTGCAAAACTCCGCGGGTGTAAAAGAACATGGTGTCACGGACCGAGTTCTGCTTCCCGTCCATAACTGGCGTCAGGTCGACGGAGTCCAGCTTACGGTCGTCAGGAATCTGGGCTCCGGCCAGGGCCGCGCAGGTGGCCAACAGGTCCAGCGCGCTGCCCATGGCTGAGACGGTCCGCCCGCCCTTCAGGCGCCCCGGCCACCAGAATATGGTGGGCTCGCGCATGCCCCCTTCGAAGGTCGTCCCTTTGCCAGCCCTGAGCAATCCAGCACTTCCTCCGTTCTGTTTGAAGGATAACCATGGCCCGTTGTCGCTGGTGAACACAACCAGAGTTCTCTTATCGATATCAAGCTCGCGCAGGGCTTCAAGAATCTGACCTACCGACCAGTCGATCTCTTCGACGACATCTCCATAGAGCCCGCGAGGGCTTTTGCCTTTGAACTTTTCAGAAGCGAACAGAGGGATGTGAGGCATGGTGTGCGGCATGTAGAGAAAGAACGGATTGTCTTTCTGTTGTCTGATAAACCGCAGGGCCTCTTCAGTGTACCGCTTTGTCACCGTTGCCTGCCTGGCCGGCCGCTCGATGATCTCTTCGCCGCGCATCAGTGGCACACCACCCGGGCGATGCATGTCGTTCGAATAGGGAATGCCGTAATACTCATCGAAGCCCTGCTGCATTGGTAGAAACTGCGGCAGGTGTCCCAAATGCCATTTGCCGATGCATGAGGTAGCGTAGCCCTTGGTTTTCAGGACTTCGGCGATGGTGATTTCGCTCTGTGGCAGCCCGCCGCCGGAGTTGGGAAACAGCACGACGCGCTTTGCCGAAGTCATCCCATTGCGGATCGGCAGACGGCCCGTGAGCAGCCCGGCACGGCTCGGAGTGCACACAGGCGCTGGAGCGTAAAAGTTTGTCCACTTCTGCCCTTCCGCCGCCATTCGGTCCAGGGAAGGAGTGCGGATGGTAGGGTGACCGAAACAGCCCAGGTCACCGTAACCAAGGTCGTCGCAGAAGATGATGACGAAGTTCGGAAGCTGCTCGGCCTGGAGGTCCTGTGGTTTATACAGCAACAGGACGAACAAGGTGATGTTCAGGAATCGATTCATGTGTTTTGAATAGTCGCTTTCTGCTCGGCAAATGCGTCGCACGCGACGTCTTGTGGGAACAGGTTTCCAGACAGCCGGCGTGCCTGACTCATATCACAGGGAAAACGAAAAACCAACCTCCTCAAGGATGAAGTACTTTCCTCTGTCTTCCGAAACTTCAGAACTGCAACATGCGCCAGAGCCCTTGCTGTTTCAGGGGATCGTTTGTCTCCTGCATGGAATCGCGGAGACGCTCCCGAGCAGTTTGCAGCAATTGTTCCCCTTGGAATTTTACCGCAAGGTTTTCGAGCTCGAGCGGATCGTTTGCCAAATCATAGAGCTCCTCCTCGCCGGTGATGTGCCAGAGGTAGCTCCAATCTTTCGTTCGGAGCAGGCGTGCGCTATAGGCAAGCACTCCGTTGCCGTGGTACTGGCCACTGACTGCATCGCGCCAATCGTCGGGCAAATCGCCATTCAACATGCCCGCCCAGGAGCGTCCGTGCGAAGCCGTGTCGAGGGTCCCACCAGCCAGTTCAACAATGGTGGAAAGAAGATCGACGTGGGATGTCAGGGAATCGACTTCAGTTCCCGGCCGGCATCTTTCCGGCGCCCTCACGATCAGAGGTACGCGCATCACTTCGGTGTACATGGCCGGCGTGCCGTGCATCAGAATGCCGTGGGACCCGCACATGCCGCCGTGGTCACTGGTAAAAATCACGATGGTGTCTTCCGCCAGCCCCTGTTCCTCCAATCGCTTCAGGACGCGGCCGACGAGAGAATCGAGGAAAGACACCATGTCGTAATAGATGGCGTTACAGGTCTGCCATTCTTCCTCGCTCCAGTCGTGCGTTCCCTGTGAAATGCGGTTGTTTGTATGGATGCGAGGCCTGTCCGCGAGAGTGTCGTGAAAATTTCCGGGCACTATCGCGTCGGCAGCGGTGTGCGATTCGAAAAACGGATCGGGAACTTTGCAGATCGGATGCGGGCCATCGAAATCGAATTGAATGAACCAGGGCTGATCCTGTGCGGCAAACTCATCGAGCAATTCAAGAGCTCTGGCTGTGTATCGCGTGTCGCGAGCATGCTCGATATCCATGTCGAGTCGGCCGCCACCGGGCCGCACGGTTTGTGAATCAAACTTTTCAGAGAGGCCGTGACGGCCGAGGTATTCGTTGTATGCAGAGAAAGGTAATGAGTAATCGTCATGGAACCCTTTCAAATCGATGTGCCCCTGCCCGGCGTAGCCGCAGCGATACCCGATTTCTGACAGCAGGTCGGCGGTCGTTGGAATGTCGGGAAACGTGTTGAAAGGATACGCTCCTGCGCCACAGCGATTGGCGATGAAACCGTTCGCGTGCGGGAGCAACCCGGTTGCCACGCAGGACCGGGCTGGATGACAGATGGGCGCGGGTGTGAAGGACTGATTGAATCGGACTCCCTCGGAAGCCAGCTCATCGGCAAAAGGTGTCCGGCAGTTGCCTCCGTATGCGCCAAAGACCTGCGCCTGCGCGCTATCCATCAGAATGAGCAAAATGTTCGGCTTGGAGTTCTTCTTCATCAGTGTCTGGGGTCCTGCCCCGTCTTATTCCATCCACTGTGATATTTATCAATCCATGCTTTCTCGGCTGCGATGATTTCCCAGGAATCAGAGGCACCGCTCACGACGACTGCGCTCCTGATGGACTGCCCATCTTCGCCATAGAGCTTCATACCATCACCTACCAGCGAGGGCTCGATCTTTTTTCTATCAGTAACACTTCTGTTTGCCGGGCAGCCAGCGAGGAAGACCACCACAAAGAATGTCAGGCTGCGCATGTTAATGGTCACTGGTTCTGTCTGCGGGGACGTTGGAGATCACCGAGCCCGGGCAACAGAAGTCCTCACTCGAAGACTGAAAATGGGTTCGAACGATCGAAACGGTTTTGAATTCGGAAAAGGTCACTCGCCCAATGCCTCCCAGCCCGGGAACTCTGGCTCCGATCTTCGGCGATGCTCCTCGATCGTTGTTGACCAGTATTTTCGAGTCAGAGAGTCATAACGATGCCAGATGTCCTCGGCTTCTGTGATCGAAGGCGCGATCCAATCCTCTTTGGGCGTGAACGCGTCAAGCAGCTCGTCCTTTATCTCGGCCAGACGCACAATCTGAGAGCTCACGATCTTCTCGCCCAACTCCTTACCAGGGGAGCGGCCCTTTTTGTTGGGAAACTCGGAACCGGCGTAATTCGTGCCCAACTCAGATGGGACTTCTCCCCTTTGCAGATCAACCAGGTCGGGCCTCACCGCCATGAGTTGAGAAGTTTCGGTGACGCCGGCGTGGTCGCCTCTGTAATCTTCATGCCGGATCAGTTCCCAGTCCGCGCACGCGTAAAGTTGGATCGGAGAGCCTGTGCGCCTTATGTAATACTCGCACAGCAGACGGATGTGACGCTCGAGTCCTCCGTAATGGCCGGTCACCAGGATTGCCGCGTGAAATCCCCTTGCATCAAAGGCACGGATCTGAAATAGAACCAATCGATAGAAGAGGTCTGAAGGGATGGAGCTGGCTAGGGACTGCTTGATCCCCGCGCCTGCAAACCAGCCATCCGGCCCGGTATGGAAGTACGGCAGGTCGGTAATATGCCAGGCCATCGGCGGCGCGACGATCCCACCATTGGTCGCGGCGGCCCTCTCCAAGATTCCCTGTGCTTTGATGAAATCGAGTCCAAGCGCGTTGTATGCGCCGTGCGGCTCAGAGAGTCCGTAGGCCATGTAACAGATCGGATGCGCCTGTTGAGCTTCGACAAATTCTTCGGGAAACATCTCTTCCCATCGGACCTTGGTTTCTTTCATACTTTTCACTCCACTTTCAGGCCAGGGGCGAATAGCTCAGTCTCAACTCTACATTCTTCACGTTCATACTCATCGTTAACCGCCAGGCAATCAGAACTCAACAAAAAAGGGCAACGCCATTATGACGCTGCCCTTTACTGTTTTCAGCTTTGACAGGTCTAGAAAGTCAATCGGATGACATCCGAAGCGTAGTGTGTGTTGCCTTCGATGTGGTTGAACGATGCGAGGGCCATTTTGTAGGTCTTACCAGCCACGAACTGAACATCGGGCGCACCTGTGGGGTATTTGCCGCGGGGCCAGGCCGTGTCCTTTGTCTTAAGGCCTCTGGACATCTCGATCGTCCATTTGCCATCGGCCCATGTGGCCCTGGCCGTTACGTCAGCAGCGCTGCCAGTCGGTTTCGTTGTGTGGAAACGTGCGACGGCCGGGGCTGTCTTTTTCCTTCTCTGTGCTGACATCATCTTCTTTTCTGAATAAACCGGCGTGCCCTTGTCATCCGGGCGTGCCATCCAGATGATCTTGCCCTGGCGATCACGGTGTTTGGATTGTTTCTTGATCTTTGGCGAGAGAGCTTTCTGGCTATAGATGTGCCACAAGTCGAGGGCGTATCCGTTGTCCGTCCGGGCGGCGCCCCACTGCCAGACATCCCAATAAATCGGAATTCTGCTGCGGAGAGGGGTGAGCATGTTCGCGGAAAATGCGCCTTTGAGTTCGAAGGCTACGGAGAACTGGTCTTCGAGGTCGTTGATTTCCTGATAGAAATTCTTCTTTTCGCTCCAGACATAGGATTTGTGCTTTATGCTGGCATCGGGATCTTCCCAGATGAACAGGAAGTGAACGGACTTGCCGTCCTGGACGACCTTCATGGTCGATCTGATTTTTGTGTCGATCAGGTCTCCGACTCCCAGCAGGTCTACCTTGTAACCGGTCGCTGATTGCCAGCACGGGTCATCCGCTTTGCCGTCCAGTGTTGGGCCTTCTGAAACTTTTTTCACTTTGGCATCAAGGACTTCTCCGTTGCTGGTGCTGCAGACGATGGTCAGTGCACTGAATGCCAGCAGCATGCCGGTCGTTTTCATATCTTCGTCCTCCGTTAACTGATGGATGTTTTTCAAAGGGGGCGGGATTATATGGATGGGCCTGGAATGGCACAAAAGGGGGTGGGTATTTGTGGACGCATTGCCATTGCCGTTATTCAGACGTGACCATTCAGAGTGGTGGGCGAGCCACATTCTGCTGAGGCAGTACAGGAGTCCTCTTGATCAGGGGCGAAGCCTCGGTCTTTTGCCTAGCCCAGCCCAACGACGGGCTGGGTTTGGAGAAGGATTGCCATTCAGGGGCAACGCCCCGGCCATTTGCAGCAGGTTAGTCGTGCAAATGATCGGGGCGTTGCCCCTTTGATTGTGCCTCATTACTTCTTCCCAGCCCGCCGGGCTGGGCTAGGCAAACCTGCGGGGCGTTGCCCCTGAAATCCGTAAAGACACCCCCGTCTTGACCTACTAAATGTAAAGTAAGAACGGGGGCCCTGAACAGCTATCCAGACAAAGAAATAGCGGGCTCCCTGGGGAGCCCGCTATCAAAGTTTAACTTGTGTCCCGGATCAGACGACGAGTTCGTCTATCGGCGCTCCACCACGGACGAGCGGGATCGGGCGACCCCGTGAGGAGTAGTTGATCTTCTTGACGTCGAAGCCAAGGGACTTGTAGATGGTGGCGAGGACATCCGGTGAGGTGTGTGGATCTGCATCGACATCCATGCCGTCTTTGGAGGTCTTGCCGACGGCCAAACCACCGTTGACCCCACCACCAGCCATGGCGATCGACCAGGAACGGGCCCAGTGATCACGGCCGGCATTGTTGTTGATTCCCGGCGTACGGCCGAACTCACCCATCCAGACGATGAGGGTTCTCTCAAGCATGCCGCGGGAACGCAAATCTCTGACGAGAGCGGAGAACGCGCCGTCAAGCATGGTGTTGTTGCGGGTGGCGTTCATGGCAATCTGGCCGTGCATGTCCCATCCACCGAGGCTGATCTCGACGAAACGGACCCCTGCTTCGAGGAGCTTGCGGGCCATGAGGGCACTCGTGCCAAACCCGTTGGCCGTTTCTACTCCATCGACCATGACCTTACCGTAATCATCGAGGACCTTTTCAGGTTCCTTGGTGATATCGAAGGCTTCTTTGGTGCGCTTCGAGTGGATGAGGCGAATGGTACGCTGGTAAATCTTGTTATGCGCGGCGACCTCTTCCTTGCCCTTTGACGCGGCGAAACGCTTATCGAGTCTGCCGAGAAGTTTCACTCTCTGAAAGAAGCGGTCCTTCGAGTAGTTGTAACGCATGTTCGCAATCGGGTTGCGCGGGTCGCTGACGACGAGCGGTTCGTGGTCGACGCCAAGGAAGCCTGCGCCCTGTGACGGAGTTCGGACGGAGATGAAGTTCGGCAGGTCGAATCCAGCGGGCTGATGATCGACCGTTTCGCTGGAGATGATTGAGCCGACGCCCGGATGCTTTACCGTGCCGGTCGGCGTATAGCCGGTATGCATCAGGTAGGTACCGCGGCCATGGTTGCCTTCGCCGGTAGCCATGGACCGGATGACGGAGACATCTTTGAATTCCCTGGCGATCTTGGGCAAGGTAGCGCCAATTCGGATGCCGTCGACGGATGTGTCAACAGCACCAAGCTCTCCACCATTGGCGTGCTCAGGTTTGGGATCCCAGGTTTCCATCTGGGTTGGGCCTCCACCCATCCACATGACGATTACCTGGTCTGCGCGGGAATCCGGCAGTCGGGGCAGCTTTTCCGCGGCAAGCAGGTCTGACCAGTTACAGGCCAATGAGCCGATGGCGGCGGCCGTCGAGCCCTTAACAAACTGGCGGCGGGAAATGCCACAAAGACCGGTCTCGTCCGGACCTGTGGCCAGGATGGGGTCATTCGCAGGTACTTCGATGTATTCGGACATGAGGTCTCCTTTCTCAGGGGCGGTATATAGCGATTTCAATGGTTAAAGAGGAATTCGGTAGCATTCAACATTGCCCAGAAGGCGTCTTCATAGCCTTCTTTGCGCTTCTGCGCCGCTGTTCCCTTGCGCTTGATGTATGAGAGGATCTCTCTCTTTTCGGATGATGCGGGTCGTCTCGAAAGCGCGGCAAGGAACATCAGCTCGACCCGGTCATCGTCGCTCTTGCGAATCTTGAACAGGCGATCCAGATTTCCGCCCTTGGAAACCTTGATTCCCTCGCTCACTATCTGGCCATTCATCATGAGAAGAGCCTGCGGGATCGTTCCCTGGAAATCTTCGATGACTTCCTCTTCGTCATTGCCGAAGTTAAAGACAAAGGGCCGAATCGTCCGCATTTTCCAGTCACGGATTCTCTGGGGATGGCTGTATCGCTGTTTCCCGTCGAGCCCTGTGGCCTGAACCATCGCGCTGAAGAGCTGCTCGGGCGTCATCGGCTTCATGTTGGCGTAGGCATAGAAATCCGAACCCTCATATTTGCGATTACGAGGGGCCGAAGACCTCTGGTACGTGCGGGTGTTGCAGATCATCCGATACAGGTATTTGAGGTCGTATCCTTTGTCCATGAAATCATCGGCAAGGCTTTCAAGCAGCTCAGGGTGGGTGGGCGGGTTGTTCTCTCCCAGGTCATCGATAGGCATAACGAGCCCGCGGCCCAGCAGGTGACTCCAGGTCCGGTTGACGATGGATTTGGCAAACAGAGTGTTTCTGGGATGGGTCATGGTCTTGGCCATCTGGTCTACCCAGCGACCTGTTCTTTTTGCCGGGAGTTTCATCTGCAGAAACATGGGCTGATTGATCTCTTTAAAAATCTCCTGGGCACTTACACCAGAGCCCGGTTTGCCGCGCACCTGGAAACGGACCTTGCCTCCACCAGCATCGCGCAGCAGGAACGGACGAAATTTGTCGCCACGCATGCCCATTTCTCTCTTGGAGATTCCCGAAAAATACGCTGCGTATCCCCAGAAATCGTCCTGCGTCCATCTTTCGTAAGGATGGTTGTGACACTGTGCGCATTGAATCTGGAGGCCCATGAATACTCGTGCGCTGTGTCCGGCCAATTCCGGTGCGCTTCCACTGCGGCGGACGAGATAGTTCACCGCGGGATTCTCATCACTCAGGCCAGTGGCCGTCAGGAGCTCGCGGGCCATTTCGTCGTAAGGCTTGTTGTAAAGGAAGCTGTCCTTCAGGTATTTCTCCATCAGGGAGCGGTCCGCGTCGCCCCCATCTCGAGTTATGAGGAGGTTTGCCCAGAGCATGGCGAGGTTTTCAGCAAACATCGGATGGTTGAGGTACTCGTCAATCTTCTTCGCTCGCTTCTTCCGGTCTTTGTTATTGAGGAAAGCGACAACTTCTTCGGCGGGAGGGATGGTGCCTGTAAGATCGAGAGAAAGACGGCGGAGGAATTCAGAATCCGTGGTCATCTTTGCGGGAACAAGCTGTTCTTCTTTCAACTTGTTGTAGACAAACTCATCCACCTTCCGGGCGAATGAAATGTCCTTATTCCCCTCTCGTGGGAGGCCGGCATCAGCCATCGCTGGCCACAGAAAGAAGCCGGCCATTGCGGTCAATCCGGCAGCCAGGGAGTACTTCCGATGTCTCATTTGGAACTCCTAAACAGAAAAATGCCACCTGCTCTCATGGGGGTTAGGAACAGGCGGACAACTTCAATAATAAATCAGGGGGCTCCCACCTCAGGGCGCAGGGAGGCCAAGGGACTGATGAGTATAACCGCCAAGCTCAACCCTGCAATTCCAGCAGCGCCAACAAATTATACCAGAAAACCTTGCATACTCAGGATGCAATCTGCACTGAATCTTTATGTGGGGGCAATCCAAATCTTTATGTGGGGGGCGGATCTGACAGATTCGGGTTTCAAAGTCCGATGTTCACCGCCGAACTGTCGTCGCTGCAACATCTTGCTGCATCAGTGGGTCATCAGCCGTCTGACCTGGCTTTCATGCGATATCTTGCGGCCTGAATCTTTCCTCGGCGGATCCTGAGGCGGATCTCACATTTTTCATCGGAACCAAACTGTTCGAACGCACAGTTTTCTATCGTCTGGGTGAGAATGGCGTTCAATCCTCTGGCGCCTGTCTGTCTTTCAAAACTCCGATTTACGATGTGATCCAAGACGCTTTCCTCCACCTTCAATCTCAATCCTTCAGATTCAAACTCGCTTTCAAAGGTCTTCACCACGTTGTCCACCAGAATGAGCTTCAGTGTCTCCCTGTCCAGCGGCTGGAGCGGCACGAGCCGGGTGAAACGCGCGATCAGCTCGGGAAGGAATCCGTAGCAGTTGAAATTCTCGATGTCGTTTGCCTCACCATCTTCAATATCCACGGCTATGAGATCTCTCTCAGAAAGATCAGCGGTTGCCTTGAATCCGATGGTCGGGTCACCGGTCCGCGTGGCTGCGGTGTTCTTAAATCCTGAGAACGCGCCACAACCGACGAATGCGATATCTCCAGTGTAGATGCGAATACGATCGCTGTAGATGGTGTTGTTGTAGTCCATGGGCACATCGACATAGGCAGACTCGAGGATGCGCAGCAGTTCTTTCTGCACTCCGAATCCGCTCACGTCTTTGGTGGTGCCCTGTCCATCAAACCGGGCGTTGTTCTGGGAGCTTGCCAGCTTGTCGAATTCGTCCAGACAGATGACTCCCGCCGAAGCGGCAAGTGGATTTTCTTCCGCCGCACTCAAAAGACGGGTGAGGATGGTCTTCACGTCATCGCCGACATACCCGGTCTCGGAGAATCCCGATATATCAATGACAACCGTCGGCAACTGCAGAATCTCTCCGAAAAGAAGCTCCACCAGAAAAGTCTTGCCGCACCCTGTCGGCCCCATCAGAAGGAGATTGTTCTTTGGTGGCAGCGTACGTCGCTGAACCCCTCCAAGATGGATGCGACGAATACGGCGAACGTGCCTGTAAGCCATCAGTGCGACCGCCTTGCGCGCCTGCTCCTGCCCGCGGTACCCGTGATCTTCGAGCACTTGAAAAATCTCTCTCGGCGTAGTGGCCGGCAAAGATTCGAAAAACGCCCTCGCTGCATCAAGGACATCACGGTCGTGCTCTCTCTCGAACTCCTGCAGACGAGGCATGAAGTGCTCCCATGTATGTTGAGTTCTGACGGGGCAGCGCGAAGTCTAAGAACAACCAGATCAGCGTCGGGCTGGGATTCAGGATGCAGGATGCAAATTCATTTTCGATGCTCCTTGAATACTGATCCCGAATCACTCCAAAAGATCTCTTGCCAAATAACAGAACTTTGACGGTAAACGGTGTCCAGGTTTTAACCCGGGGTGGACCCTGCCGTCACACGAAGGACCTCGGCGACGGATGTGTCGCCGGCTGCGGCTTTTGCCAGACCGTCATCTCGGATCGACTTGAAGCCCTGGCCGTTGGCGATCTCTTTAAGTGTCCCCGCGCGTGCTCGGCGACCCGCAATTCCGGAGTGATCTCTGACCGCGCCAGCTCTTCCCTGCCTGACAGATCAAGGAATCCTCTATCGATCGAATCCACGATCCGCTGCAGGATGATGTCCAATACGCCGCCCGCCTCTCCCGCCCGAATCATGTTGCAGAGGATGGGACAGAAGACGTCCCCGGCCTTCAGTGTCATGGCCTCGGAAAGAGTGCTTCCCCCTTCCACTTCCTGAATCAGAACGTCGATGGTTGTCGCCAGTTCGCACTCACCGAGGTCCCGCTGGATGTGTCGCATGGAGGAAACGATGGGCGCCCCGATATCGATGAGAAATGACAACTCACGGAGGAAGTGCCTCTGCTGGTCTGCGGCTTCCGGCAAGTCATCCGACGTAAGAGGAACGACTGGTATCGCGCCGCCACGGATCGCGCGGCTCATTGGACCGGCCATTTTTGCCAACTCGCCCGTCTCCTCACCGATCCCGGCAACGTAGGCAATCGTCTCCGATATCAGTCCCTTCTGTTTTCCGAGAGCCTGCCGGAGCGTTTCGCCGCTCTTCCATGCTTCCCCCACTTCACGCATCGCGGAGGCCAACTCCCATTCGACCCAGTCCTTGGCCTGCTCCCATGCCTCAGTGCCCGTCGTGTTGCCCTGGTAAGCATCGCCGAAACGCTCCCAGAATGACGAAAGCGCATCTCGCAGTTTCTGAGTTTCCATCAGTTCTTCCTCTGACATGTGTGAATCACCATTGGTCCTGGCACGAACTCGATGCGATGACACTCCAACTCAACAGTGGAAGCGTACTGTCACGGCGCCACCCAATCAACGTTTGGGAGGAAGTCGTAAGATCTAAAGCGGCTTCCGAACTCCTCCCGCTCTCTTGCGAGTCCGAGCACGGGCTATGCGAACTGCTCCGCCAACTCCATGGCTATGCTGGTCCACTCCCACATACGATGCGGTTCGTTTCGGCAGGTGTCTGCGCCGTTCATGATCATCTCGATTACGCAGCCCCTCGTCTTCTCGAGACCGTCGATGAGCTGAGTCCGAGCCGCGTCAGGGTCCCAAGTCTCAGCGACGATGGGGGCAGGATGAGGCTTCCATGAAAAGATGTATTTGTCCTCCAGACCGGCCGCGCCCTCTGCGACGTCGACCCAGGGGCTCATGGAAACCCGCCGGAGATTGGGAATCGTCTTCACCTCGTCCAGCTTTTTGTCCAGCGGCTCGCAGCAGCCGTAACAGTTCAGCCCGAATCGTTCGAGGAAACGCTTCTCGTACTGGATCGCGAAATCGTCATGCACGCCCGGCGACACTCCGGAGAAGATCTGGGTCGTCGCGAAGCCCCACATGTCCCTGGGGCGCACGTGCCTGCTGTCAAAGCCTGCCCGCGGCAGCTCGTCCGTAAAACCATAGCCGCCCGACCCGACAGAATGATTGCCGTTGTTCAATACGAGACTGTTCTGCTCCTCTAACGCGTCCAGGCGGCTCAGACAACCCTCGGTCATCCGATCCATCGCCTGATGCAGCCAATCGGGACGGTCATGAATATCCAGGAGCATCTGCTGAATCCCGCGCAACGTGCAGAAGGTGTCCATAACTGTGATCACTGAGCCCACCGGGGATCTTTCCACAGTCAGGATGTCACCGAAGATGTCGGCAACACGTTGAGCGTTCCGTTCGGTGGCCTCCCAATCAACAGTGACCTGTGGCATCTGGATCTTATCGATATCCGATTCTGTTTTGATCACGGGCTCGAAGTGAGCCGAGCCGAACCGGCAGTCGGGCCGGACCACATTCGCACCCACTCCCATGCCCGTGTCGTGGATGACAGGTCTGTACCCGATGCTTGCGCTGACCACTCGGTCGTCGCGCAGATGTTCCCACTGGTAGAGCCTTCGGCGAAGGTCTATTTCATGGCCGCGGCAGAAGTCGTCGCTGGTCTCGAGCTTCTGATGTGGCAGGGCCTCTTCCCACGAGGCGCCAACCATGATGAACAGGACCATGGGCTTTACCCGCTCCAGCCGATTGTGTCGCCGCCACATCTCGGCCTTTTCCTCCTGCACTGGAAGGCTGGCAATCTCAGCTACCTTCCTCGCAAGATCCTGAAGAATCGTTTTGTCTTTCTTTGGTACCGGCATTCACTTTTGGCCTCGGAATCGTCACCGCACTTCGTCAGGGATGCTGGATGCTGGATACTGGATGCTCGATGCTGGATGCTCGATGCTCGATGCTGCTCGATACCAGTGCTGGTGCTGTCAGTTCTTTGCGTGCGCTTGATTTGAAACCGGGGTCATGAGCGAATCGGACTGGCGAGAATCCAGTATCCAGTATCCAGTATCCAGTTGCCAGTATCAGATGGGACAGATAGGCCTTTACTGACACGCATTGTTCGGGACATACACTTGATGTCCCAGTCCGAAATTCTCTTTTATCTCTCGACAGCCTTCAAACAGCTGGATTGCTGGCATGACCACAGAGTAATCCTGCAGGTCCTCCCGGAAGGCGGACCAACGCTGCATGTTCCAGGTACTGCCGGATGGCGTCCGTGCGCCCGTCCTGAGTTCTACTCATAACGCCATTTCATGATCCAAGGGTCATTCATCTTCTGCTGGAACGATTTCAGCCTGCCCTTGTACGCGGCAAGGACTTCCGCGTATTCGGGATTGCCGGCAAGGTTGCGGCCCTCGTGGGGATCCTGCTCGATGTCATACAACTCGAACGCGGGGCGGCGAATGTACCCCTTCACCGTCTTCTGTCCGTAAGGCGCGTCCATGCCCTTCCTGAATTGGGCCTGCCAGCTCGAAGCGGCCCACAGGTCCGAGGCGAACGGGTAAGGGAGCCCGTGAGCGATGTTCCAGATGAGTTTGTATTTCTTGTCCCGGATGACGCGCATCGGGTAATACATCTGAATCTCGTGGAAAGTGTGAGAGGCAAAGATGGACTCCCAGTGTACGGCATTCGGTTTCCCAACAATGGACAGCCACGATTTGCCGTGGTAGCGGTTGAATCTGTGTCCGCCGTTCCGATTCTCTTTCATATTTTCGCCACGCTCCTTCCAATACTTGTTCGGGTCGATCCAGTTATTCGGCGCGTTTTTCTTCGCATCGAGGCCGCCCCCAAAATCAAGCAGTGATGGAGTGATATCGATGTGGCTGATCATTGCTTCCGATACCACGCCGCGATTCTGCTCGTAAGGATTGCGCACGACAAACGGCACCCGGAGACCACCTTCGTACACGGTGGTCTTGCCGCCGGAAAATGCCATCCCGTGATCCGACGTGAAAACGATCATGGTCTTGTCATAGAGGCCGGCCTCCTTGAGGATTTCGACGAGACGTCCCAGCCCCTGATCGATGCGCGAGCATGACTGATAGTACTGAGCGAGCTCCTCACGGGTTTCGGGAGTATCGGGCAGGAACTTCGGGACCGGCACTTTCGCGGGATTGTAGAGCACTTCCTTTACCCCGCTGTGCGAGCCCTGATTGGGTCGGTTCCCGAAGAGATCGGGTTTCAGCTCCAACTTCGAGTTCTTGTCCCTTCCTCCGCCTCGATGCGGATCGCTGGTGGCGAAATAAAGAAAGAAAGGCCGCTTGTCCTCTTCATCCGTAATGAACGCCTTTGCGTTCTCGGCCATCTTGACCGCGTTACGGGTGGGGCCTCGCAAGGTCGTCTCAAAACGGTAGACCTCTTCCGGCGCCACATGGTACTTGCCAATCCGGGCCGTTCGGTAACCCGCCTTCGCCAGCACCCTCGGCAACGAAAGGCTCACCACGTTGTGGAAAGATGCGAACTTGTGATAGTGGTGCTGATGTCCGTACTGGCCGTTCGTGTGATTGTGCAGGCCGGACATCACCACGGAGCGGCTCGCACTGCAACTCGCGGTCGTGGCAAACGCGTTCCGAAAAAGCGTGCCGTCCTTCGCCAGCGAATCGATGTGCGGCGTGACAGCAACAGGGTCCCCATAGCAGGCGAGGGTTGGGCTTTCGTCATCCGTGATGAAAAAGATGATATTGCGCTCCGCAGCCTGAACGCACACAGAGACAGACAGGAAAACGATGTATATCGGCAGTGCGATTTGCCGCATTGGTGAAACCTCTTCGGATGGATATGTTTCGAGGCCGGATGACCTGTCTCCATCATAGGCGCTGAATTCCTCTTATTGAACACGATGAACTATCGAACCTTCGGAAGAACCGGCTGGGAAGTCAGCGAAGTCAGCCTCGGGGGCGCCTATCTCAAGGGCAGCAATCCAGAGAGCGAACAGGAAAACGCGAACGGGATCGTTCGCCGCGCCAAAGAGCTCGGTATCAACTACATCGATACCGCGCCGCTGTACGGCAACAGCGAGATTCTGCTTGGAGAGGCATTGGTGGGCCTGCATGATGACTTCATTATCGCCACCAAGGCCGGTTTCGATCCCGACCCATTCGACTACAGATCAGGAACAGTGCTCCGCAGCATCGAGCGAAGCCTGGAGCGTTTACGGATTTCGAGGTTATCGCTGGTTCAGATCCACGAAGTGAACCTTGCGGGCTGGGAAAGCATCATGTCAGAAGGCGGAGCGCTTGAGGGCCTTCGCATTGCGCAGAAGCAGGGGATGTGCGAACGAATCGGGATCACCAGCCGCGCGATACCACTTCTGGCCAGGCTGGCCGAAACCGGGGAATTCGACACTGTTCTCGTTTACCGCGATTACCATCCCGGTAATCAGCTCTCTGCTGAACAGGTGATACCCGCTGCCCATTCCCGGCAGATGGGAATCGTGATCGCCACCCCGCTTGCCGGCTGTACCTATACCGATGGTCCGAGGCGACAGGAAGGGCTGGGTCGAATGGAAGCTGACGAACGGGAACGCACTGAGGAAGCATTGAAGATTCTCGGTCAACAAGCGGGCTCAACCGTGCAGAACTGCTATCAATACCTGCTCGCCGATGCCCGCGTCTCCACAGTGTGTGGAGGGCCCGCGTCCGTCACCGAACTTGAAGAGATTGCCTCCGCGTCCGATATGGGGCCACTTGCTGAATCTATCGTTTCACAACTTAACGCACTCTGATCT
>Ga0187827_10004144_pt1 | contig 18021 bp, 15 predicted proteins | sample ETNtaG_39_FD_167969 | JGI IMG/M metagenome (GOLD analysis project Ga0187827, IMG submission 167969) | Marine microbial and viral communities from oxygen minimum zone, Eastern Pacific Ocean - ETNP2014_SV_150_PacBio MetaG (Illumina Assembly) | ecosystem: Environmental > Aquatic > Marine > Hypoxic... | reverse complement strand
TGTTTTTCTTCTCATCGACATGTTCTCACTTTCCATGCAATTGTTCGGTCTGACATTAGCAGTTAGTCTAACTTCCGAACATGTAACCCTCAAACCATTGGATGGAGTAAGGGGCACCCTATGTTTCAGAAAATTATGAATGGCTTACGACAAGTAACGAATCTCCAAACGAATGGTTTGGTTAATGGATTAAACAAGAGATTGATTAGCCAATCCGGAAGTCTCAATATCCAACTTCCAAACATAAATGCTCTCTTCGAATTTGACATCACCTTACCCATCTGACGTTTCCACTCATTCTCGTATTCATGGAGTGAGGTCCCATCATTGAGATGATTGACGATCGTTTGTCCTGCAATTCGACCTCCAATCATTGCAATTGTGATACCAGCTCCATTACTTGGCAATACCATTCCTGCAGCGTCACCAACAAGCAGATGATTGCCCTTGACAAAACAATCGATTGTCCCAGACATCGGAAGTGATCCTGCACCTCTGAAGGTCACATCTTCTCCGTAGCGAACGAAGAAATCCTCAGCAAACAGATTCAGTGAGCGCCCCTTTGCGAACTTATTTTGAATTCCAACTCCAATATTCGCACCACTGTCTTTAGGAAACATCCAGGCATATCCACCCGGAGCCATTCCACCAAAATGAAGTTCGACAGCATCACCGAAATCGCCATTCATCAATACGAATTTGATTGGGATTTTGAGGCCTGATTCATTCCAATGGTCGCGGCGTAAGGGGTCGTTATGACCTCCTGCACCTACAATCACTCTAGCAGTAAATTGGCGTCCATCTCGCAATAATACAGTTTCGTCCTCAACAGACTCGACACGGGAACCTGTTAGATAATTAGCACCCTTAGATTTTGCAAGTTCTACAAGGGCTTCATCGTGAGCAACGCGATTCAACATCATACCCTCAAATGGAAATCGAAGAGGTTTACCTGAAGGAGGGACTAAATGCATCTGTGAAGTTCTTCTTGAAATTGCAGATTCAGGAGTCTGTAGTAAATCATCAATTTCTGGAACGTTTGGGCAAAGACGTCTCATCTCATCATTAGTTGGAACTAATTCGCCACACTGCAAAGGAGAACCTATCGATTCTCGCCCATCAATGACCAAGACTTCTTTGCCACTTTCTGCAATGTATCGAGCAACGGTTGAGCCGGCAGGTCCACCGCCAATTACAATGACATCCCAATCGGTTTTCTCAATCATTCCAAACACCAGAGAACTGCACAATCACCTCATGTGCGTCGACGCAGAGATTGCTTTGCTAACTCTATCAAAAGTTCTTTGGCATTACAATTAGGCAATACCTCTAGAGATGAAAGAGCTCTACCGATGTGGTTTTGGATTAGTTGTCGAGCATAGTCAAAGGAACCCGCACTTTCGAGTAAATTTGTCAGTTCACCCCACCTATCATCACTAAAGTTCTGTAATACATCAGCGAGCTGTTCTCTTTCTACTCCATGGAGCATTGTTAGTCCGTGGATAAGAGGTAAAGTCATCTTCCCTTCATGAACATCTGTGCCACGTGGTTTACCCATCGAAGGGTCACCTGTTAGGTCAAGTAAATCGTCCACTAATTGGAAGGCGCGACCAATTTCCCAACCAAATTTTTCAAGTTCATCGCGAATCTCATCTGATGCTCCTGCTACTATTGCACCACAGGCACACCCATTTGCAAAAGGTCCCGCCGTCTTGCCATCAATAATTGCATAATAGTCCTCAGGAGTAGTTGTCAAATCACCAATGTGATTGAACTGCAATAATTCACCTGTTGCTATGTTAACACAAGTCTCAGCAATTCTAGACATCACCTCATCATCAAAACGGCTCCCGAGACTATACCCTAGAGCGAACAGATAGTCTCCTGCAATTATTCCGTGAGATAAACCATGAGTAGTGTGAAGAGTAGGTTTTCCTCGACGAGTTTTTGATTGATCATAGATATCGTCGTGAATCAATGTTGCAGTATGTATCAATTCAACACCTATTGCTAAATCCATAATTTTAGGTTCATCTTCACCACCTGCGACCTCATACGCCAACAGACCGATGATTGGACGGAATCTCTTTCCACCTCCAAGAAGAATTTCTCTAGCAAGACTCATTGCAGGTGCATCTGAACTAATCATTCTCGCCTGGACAAAAGTCTCTAAGGCCTCTTCGAAACGATCTTGGCGTCGAGAAATTTCTCTTTCGACCTTACGCAGAGTGAACATGGTACGGCTCGTGCTGAAGGGGTGCCTATATCAAGAGGAGTACGGCCGGATGAACGGGCACGTTGCGTGCTCCCCCCCCGAGGTGGACGCTATGAAAGACCGATTAGAAATCGTATCTCTCGACCACCCCGACTGTCTTGTTAGCAAACATTTGAACGCTTTTGCCAGTTCTCCTGAGGCCTCTGAAATAGAACTTGTAATCAAGTCGGTTGATTCTCTTGAAGCCGGTTTATCTGCTTTAGTTGAAGTCGAATGTGATTTGTTCGCTCTACCAGCCCGTCTATTGCATGGTAAGCAGTTAGAGATGCTTCAAGCAGACTGCAAGGTTGTTGGTTCAAGGACACCACGACGGCCAGCAAAAGTTTTGGTTTCTGAAAATAAGTTATGGTACCAACCAAGAGGAGCGATAATTCTAGCTGAGTCACAAATTATCAGAAGACAATTGCGACGTTCTCGGCGTGGGCTCAGAGTACTATCCCCGAAAGCCTACGCTGGAATTCACGATATTGAATTACCAGAGGGTGATTCAGAATCTCTTGCTCGATGGATGGAATCTCTGCGAGCGGATGGGGCGATTGATGGATATGTGACATCAAGAGATGTGTACGATTCAATTTATCCTGATGAAAGAAGGCATGTTCTTGGTGTTGATGCATTAGATCGTGGTTCTGAAATTTACTTGCCTGTAGCCTATTCGGATCTGATTATATTTATTGGGAGAAAGGCATTTCCAATTAGACTCTCAAACTTGATTTCCGAGAAAGAAGGAGAAAGTGCTTGGTGGGTACAAAACCATCTGCTTGGATCAGTTTCTGAAGAAGAATTGGATAGAGTAGGCATTCTTGTTCGTCACAGGCAAGTTGGCACAATTATGCGCAAAGCACAGGAATTCTTTGATTTAGCAATGGAAAATGCATTTCACGATCCAGAAGGAGAAGTTCCAGATACTGCAGTTCATGTTGAAACACGAATTGAAGTAATTTCGAAGAATGGGGTGCGAACTCTCTCGATGGAGAGAGTAATGCCTTATTCTCTTCTTGAATCCGCTACAATAACCATGCTCAAAGACTGGGAAATTTTACTTGCAAACACGACTGCAAATCTTCCCGAGCATCCAAGAGAGGGCCCTGCTGCTGATGCATGGCTGAATCTTGAAGACTGAATTTTGGCGAATTTATTAGGGTACAAAATTACCATTCAATATCACAGATACTGCGTAAGCGATATGACCGAAGTGCATCCGCTTCGTAAAAATCGGTGTTTTCGATGACTGTCGATAGAGTTCTATTAGACCAACTCTACCGGGCTAAATTAGTTGCGTTAAGAGAACGAGCAGAATCGGAGGGGCTTCCTAAGAATGGCTCCGTCGAAGTAGTTAGAGCACGCCTGATTAAACATCTGATTCTAGGTGAACACGATCTTTCCTGGGATGGGATTCAGTCAATGACCCATCAAGAATTAGGTGAAGTTTTGAAAATTTTTGGGATTAAGTCATCAGGTTCACACAAAGAACGGAGGCAGAGATTGTGGTTGCATCTAAATTTCGACTCAAGAAGGATGAGGGTTGAGAATTTAGCTGAAATGGAGAGACACAAATTGCATGGGCTCTGTCAGAAACTTGAACTCACATTGACAGGAACTAGAACCGTACTGATGGGAAGAGTTGCTGGTGTTTTGACTAGTCAAGGACATGGCTGGGGACAAATTAAACGAAGTCTGAAAAGAAACGGATTACCTGATGTTGACTCTTCACCAATCATAATTGAAAAAACACCTCCAACTAATGATGTTGTGATAATTGAGGCGCCGTCTGAACCGATAGATTTCCTATCTCCAGTTTCTGCACATATATTGGAAGATGTGCAAGATACGATGATTTCAGGAACAGAAAAGTCAGAACCAGAAATCAAAACGGCTCTAAGTTACCTTGTAGATAGGATTGATGATATTGAAAGGATGGTTGGTACTATTCTAAACAGCCACGGAGGAAGATGGTCAAGTCCTGAAGAGGAATTATTTCTTCGTATTGCTGTCAGAAAAGACTGGCCTGTTGAAAATGATAAAGTAAAAACAAGAATGCTACTTATTGCATCTAGACTTGCGGAAGAAAAAGGCGCTGTAGATTTTGAGATTCAGAGTGTTGAATCAACATCCAGTGCTTCAAGGAAATCGCCATCAATCTCAAATTCAGAGGCAATAGAAAGAATTCGAGCAAAGATGACTGAGGCTGAACAAATTATATCAGGACTCAGATAACTATTCAGGCAATAATTGAAAGTAACTGAACCTAGGCTCAATAATCGAGCCATCTACATCTCGCAAATGGTCGATTGCATCTTCTGCTGCTTCTCTTGAATGACCTGCCATAACTGCGGCATGAACTAAGGTATCATAATCGACACCTCCGCCATCATCCTTAGCTCTGATTGTCTCCATAATAACATCACCAATTTCTCCGCTTGGCTCGTTCTGAACTTGAGGTTTAGAGTCAGATTCAGTTGAGTCAGACTGAGGAGCAGAATCTATTGTAGATTGAACTGAATCAGGATTGATAGAGGACTCGATTACTACATTATTGCTGAGCGCCATTGATAGACCTTGAAGTACACCAACCCGATAATTCTCCGAGTCAAATTCCCCATAGTGCCCACGAGCCAAAATGAGACCATCGGCCAAATCTATTGGGACGCCTGATGATTGAAGAGCAGAGGGCGTCAAATCAGATTCTATTGAGGCTTCATAAGCATCTAATCTACGTAGAGTTGCATCGGCAGTTTCAACCAACCAATGTGTGTATCTTTGAGTATCTATTTCACAGAATTCCTCAGCACGGAATGAGGTGAAAACACCACCATCCTCAGATTCGAACCAACGGGCACGACCTACTAGCATCATCAAGAATCTATCACCAGATTCGAATCTGTGAAGTAATTCCTCAATATCCGCATGAAGTTCAGGTTGAAAGGCTGCAACACTAAACCTATGAGTTCCGCTAGGATCTCTCAGAACTCCTGAATAATTAGGGCCACTTTCTCCCTCTCGTCGCTCGATTCGGTCAATCACACCTGCAACAAGTGCTCGATTTATTTTGGCTCCAAGTTTAGTTACTACGAAAGATGGATCAAATTCACCTGCACCTTCCTCAGGGAGGCTGGCATCCATATATTCTTGAGCAAAAATGCGTATTGCACTCTGTCTAACTCGACGATTTGGGGTTGATTGCATCACAGAATCACCCCCCATTTTGTGATTACCTCATTAGCTGCTTGTTCAGCTGTTCGTTCATCAAATTCGGCTGATTCAGCCATTACCATAGCCCCTTGGCCATCTATCATAGCCCTACCATGAACTACTATGTTGCGAGCAAGATATTCATTTCTTAGGGAAGCCACATAACCAGACTGTGTATTCTTACCAATTTCTTCCTTAACCTGATCCATGTTCATTCCTGAGAATGTTTCTACAGCTTCTTTACCAAGAATAAGAGAAGCATTCGATACCCCATTATCAATTACAAATCTGAACCTCAAATCTTCTTCTCCACGCTGAGGTCCATGTTCTCCACAAGCATCGTCTCTTAGCACTCTTCGACATTCTGGACAGCGGTGAATAATACCGCAGTCTGGGCGAATTGCAACAATATTGCCAGTGGTTCTAATTCCTCTACGAGACCCCCCCTTTACAAGTGCAGTTAGATCCACATCAACCCAATGAGATTCAGGATTGAGGGCCTCCCAAGGCGGGTCTGAGAGATCGACTATTTGCTCCGCATTATCAACAACCAAGTCAGGAGAACCCTGCCAATACTGAACTCTCGCCCCAGTTAGATGCAAGAAGGCACCTGCCTCAGGCGAGATGTCGCACCAAGCAGTAAGACGACAGCGTCCGGTTGGATCCATCACATCCCCACTTCGAACAGTCTTCTCCTCCCCATCGGCATTGGTGAAAGTTCTAGATTGCCAATTCTCCACTTGTAATGTGATTTCAATATCGCGAGCCCCATCGCGTAAATCAGCGATTTTACTGCGTGTTGATGACTTGAGATCGTCAATACTGGCAAATGCATTATCGTGATATGGCTCAATCTTAGTCAAATCGCCGATATTTATTTCTGGAGTATCACGGTACCTACGTACAGTGGCTCTTTCGATTTTCAATAATGAACCTGGTTCATGATTGAATTCACTCCATGAGATGAAACCTATGGTTCCAGATGAATCTGCAATTCGTCCTCTTACGATATCTAGAGTTCCACTTCCATCACGCTTGACAATTTGGTCCTCCTTTCGTGATAACACTCGGGCTACAAGATTGACAATTCCCTCAGCATTTCCGACCTCAGCAATAGTAATTGGTTCATCCGAGATAGGAATTACTGCTTGTCCTCCCTCTTTCAAAACAGTAACTCGGCTAGACCGATTAATATTGATTGAACGTCTATCATTCCAGAAATTCACGGATACTCCCTCAAGGCGAACTACGGATCCAGGACTGAGATTTTGGGCATGGTTACCCCAATCAGTATAGTCCCATCTTTCCCTTTCACTTTCCCAAGGATTATCCTCAATCCAACCATAAGCAATCTGACGTTCCTCACCGCGAACCGTCTGAATTTTGGGTATATAAGTCACAACTGCAACTTCAATTGTAACGTTTTTATCATCCTCTGAGAGTTCAGAAAAGCGAGTCACTTTCTTTTCAGGAATACTCGCTCTAGTTTTGGAACTAATTTGAGAAACAGCAACTCCTGCTGCCATCTGGAATTTTCTAACAACCGAACGTAGAGCATCTTCAGGAGGTATCAGAAAATCCGCTTCATACCTAGCAAACTCCTTGATTATCTCATTTTCATCTGCATCTGGACACTCTTCCTTAACCACAGCAACCTGCGTTGCATACCTTTCATCATCACTCATCGGCTCACCTACAATCAGAGTAATGGGCGCGAGCCTACTTGAACCACTGATGTAGCCGATGCGAATATTTCGCACTGATTACAAAGAACGATGTTTCTTAGTGTGGATTGGGGTAGACTCGTCACCACATCGCCTCCGGGATGTAACAACCTGACGAGGAGGTTCTTGAAGGTAGTCATCAGAAGGTGAGGTTTTCGAACCGAGTGGGTTTTCATCTCAACGCTGCTGTGAGATTCTAATGAGTGTCGGTGAGACCTGCAATTTCGGAGTTTTGACAGCCTCCGATAGAGCCAGTTCAGGAGAGTATGAGGATCTTAGTGGACCGGCAATTGAGGAGTTTCTTTCGCAAGCTCTTACATCACCTTGGAAAATCTGTAGAAGACTTGTTGCAGATGAGCAGTCTATCATTGAGGACGCACTAAAATCACTATCTGATGATGAAAATTGTTCGGTTATCATAACCACAGGTGGAACTGGACCTGCACCACGAGATGTCACTCCGGAGGCAACTGAAGCAGTCTGTGAGAGGCTGCTGCCGGGCTTCGGTGAACAGATGCGCGCAATCTCTCTTCGTCATGTCCCAACTGCTGTTCTTTCACGACAGACTGCAGGAATACGGGGCTCAACTTTGATTCTCAATCTACCCGGCTCACCTCGCTCAATTCGTGAGATTTTGGATGAAATATTCGCTGCTGTGCCATATTGTGTGGACCTAATTGGGGGACCATATATTACAACAGATTCAAAGATAGTAGATTCATTCAGACCCCCGCATGCGCGTAGGGACTGATTACGCATTACATCTTTAGCAGGGTTTCAGGCCGGCGGGGCATGGCCAAGATGAAGTCGGGTGACGTTTCCAGCAATCGTGCTGCTGATGAATTACGAAATATTGAGGTAACTCTTGATTTTACACCAAACGCAGATGCCTCAGTTCTATATCAACAAGGAGACACAATGGTCCTTGCTTGTGCAACGGTCGCAGCATCCCTTCCACGTTGGTTCCCTCGTGATGCAAATCGAGGTTGGGTTCACGCTGAATATTCCCTATTACCTGGTTCAACAGATTCGCGATTCCAAAGAGAACGCCGTGGAGCCAAGGGACGAACTCAGGAAATTGAGCGATTAGTGGCTCGAAGCCTGCGTGGAGCGATTGATTTAGAGGCACTTGGGCCTATTGCAATCACAGTAGATTGTGATATATTGAACGCAGATGGAGGGACACGTTGTGCATCGATTACTGCGGCAAATATTGCATTACGATTGTGTGTGCGTAGACTAATTGCTTCAGGACGTTGTTTACCTGCAGACAAAAGACTCACTTATGACCAGATTAAGGCGGGAGTTGAAGCACCAACTCTGTCCTCGAAAGAGGCTATTGAACACGAAAATAACGTAATTCCTCATGATCTAGCTGCAATTAGCGTTGGACTAGTTGACGGGGATGTTTACACTGACCTAGACTACATCCTAGATAGTAATGCAGATGTCGACATGAATGTCGTAATGACGGCTGATGGTAAGTTCGTTGAAGTCCAAGGCACCGGTGAAGAATTCACCTACACTCGTGAAGAATTAGACGCATTGCTGGAAGCGGCGACTGATGGAGTGAAAGAACTCAACAAGATGCAGGCAAATGTGCTTGCAGACATTGAATGAACTCTCTGTGCTGCCTCGGAAGAATTGAAGAGGAAAGCGGAGTGGCGAGAGCGCTACGGGGACTGTAGCTCAGCTGGGAGAGCGCCGCACTGAAGATGCGGAGGCCGCTGGTTCAAGTCCGGCCAGTCCCACCATAATTGACTTCAGAAGAGGTCATCGACATCTTCTTCGCTATCATCAAATGACATCATTTTGCCATCCTTCTTCTTCTTTGGAGGCTTTTCTGCCTTCTTTTCAGCTACTTCTGCCTTCTTTTCAGCCGCTTCGGCCTTCTTCTCAGCCGCTTCGGCTTTCTTCTCTTTAGCAGCTATTTTCTTCTCTTTATCTGTTTCAAGTGATTGCTTGCGAGCCTCGGCCTGCTCTTTCTCGCGACGAGCAAGTTCCTCGACATCGATTCCAGCTTCAGCAGCAAGTTTCGTTCTACGGTCATCACGAGCACGAATCTCCAACAGTCGCTGTCGTGCCTTATCGTAATGCTGAACCATGTACATAGCATCATGCTCAAGTAGAGGCGAATCTGAGATTATTGTGATATCCATCCAATCTCCTTCCTCTGCTAAATATTCAGCAAATGGCTCAAACTTAAGGTCGGATTTCTTGATTTGAGTGTAATGTTGAGCATTGCCCATGCGATGTTCAACTCCTGCGAAGTGACAGTAGAATTTCTTACCACCAATCGTTTCACGTACTTGGTCGAATAACTCAGCATAATCCTCAGAGGTCTTCAGTCGTCCGTGTCCACGAGCGTGTATGTGCGCCATGTTCAGAACAGGAACAGTACCTTCTACATGGTTGACGACTTCAAGAACCTCTTCGACCGTCCCCCAAAGTTCCTGACGACCACTAGTCTCAATTCCAACCAAGGTTGGTTCGGCTTCATGAACCCAAGGAAATGCAGCATAGTCTTCCTCTTCTCCCTCAACACCCCATATTGAATGGACTCTTTCAACGACACCCGCCATAACATTAGCAACGTGTTCATTGGCTTTGGTGCCCGGATCATACTCACCATAAGGGCCGACATGGCAAACCATATGACGAGCATTGACAACCTTACCCACCTGCATACTCGACTCCATCTTTGATAGAGTTCGATTTAATTCACGACGATTACCTAGAATCTCACCATAGTAAGGTCCGTGGACATTCATTTCAAAGTCGGCCTTATGCGAAAGAATTCCGGCCTGCCAATACTGATCGAAGTGATGTGGTTGAACTTGTCGAACTGTCTGAATCTCCATTGTTTCGAGTCCTAGAACTGTGATATCGTCCATTCCTTCAACGATTGTACGACCCTTACACGAGAGAGGAACTCCGGCTGGTCCTAGTTTGAGTGGCATACGCTTCGCTCCTCGCAGGTCCGGCCGAAGGGGTGTTCCTACTAAAGGGATATTCGGTAGCAGTCCGGAAAAAATACCTATAATAACTGAATGAAAGTACCTTATATTGTTTTAGATGCTGCAAGAACACCTTCTATTCCGGGTCCTTGTTTAGGGAGTTCGCATAGATAATTGGCTAACCAAAATGAAGAAGATTCTGAGGATGAAATTGTGTCGACCGAACCTAGAGAATGCTCTATTCTAACACGTCCAGAGTCTGAATCAAAAGTACAAACCTGAGGCACCATTCCCATGAGTCGAATTTTATGTAGGAGTTCCGAATCATTGATACCTTCAATTTGAGCAATGCTAGACAAAGCATCTGGCATCAAGAAAATCAGGTGAATCTGACGAATTCGTTCAACTACGTGACCCCACGACTCGGCCAATCTACTAGAATCATCAGGCATATCTACAATCATAGCCACACGAGGCCCTTCAAATTCGGCAAAGGTCATACCGGCCCCTTGAGCACTACGAGCGGAATCACCCAAAACAACGGTAGAAGATGAAAGCAATAACCAGTGAGCGCCCTCTAATCTCCCTCTCCAGTCAATCTCACCATGATTAAAATCTGATAAATCAGCAATCTCGACTCGATCAATCGCTGCTGAATGGGTCAAGTCAACCACTTTATTGACACATTCTCCTCCGAATGCAACAACACGAACATCAGTTTGCATTCAATCTACCTTCCAGCGTAGAAGAGCTAGCGCGCCACCCATTCCAATCAATTGCTGACCGGCGTCATGGTCGATTGAAGACTGGATTATTTCACCGCGACTAGTTTCTGTGTGGGAACAAATATTATCCCAGCGATTGCGAATTTCAGTATCTTGAGACCTCAATAAGGATGCATCGATGATAAGAGATTCAATCGCCCCTTGCTCTGCAGCATCTGCAATAGATACCGATCCATAGGCTACTGCGCCACCTGTTGATATTCTCTTCATTCCTTCTTCTATAGCACGAACCTGACGAACAAGTTCATGTTCGCCTAGTACTGAATCCGCAGCACCTTCTGCAAGAACTTCATTGGCTGCGGAACGACCTCCTATCGAGGTGGCTGCGTTGAGAATCTGGTTTTGCGCACCAAGGGCTCTTAACATGGCCTCAAATTGCTCACGAGCCATACCCGGGCCGCAAATTACCAGAGGCATTTGGTCAGGAAAAACGAGTTTAGTTTCACGGGCAACACGCTCAAAGAATCCTCGACGCACACTTGTTGAATCATCGGCTTTCTTACCCCCACCACGCATGGAGAATTGTGAAACGTCTCGTATTCCGTGAGCAGCAACTTCGAAGATTAGTACCTCATCATTTTCTACAACAATTAATCCCGATTTGGGTTGATTTCCAGCAGCAAGAGCAGTTTTTATTAGAGCGCGGTCAACATTAGGAAGACCTCCTTCAAATGAAATCTCAACTTCATCATGTGATGAAACGATGTGAGTATGGTGAGAACCAATGTCTATCTTTGCTTCAGTAATAACACCGTGAACTCTTAGGTTATCGGTGAAGGGTTGGAATGAGGTTTCACCAACTTCTATCTCAATCCACATGGGCTTTCTCTCAGCAGATTTCGCTCGGCCGCCTTCCTGGGTTCCTGTGGTCGAATCACGGCGATGAGAAAGCATACCCATAATTGCACCAGGACGACAAATTTGGGTGAGAACCCAAAGGTCATCGGAATTATCGATGCGGATTCTGACCCCTTCGTCCGAGGCCTTCAATTGTCGCAATTTCTCACTTCCATCAGCTGAAGACACCAGTCAATTGACCGTCTTCGTCCATGTCCATATCCATGGCTGCAGGTCTTATTGGAAGACCCGGCATTGTCATCATCGAACCACAAATGGCAACAATGAAACCTGCGCCTGAATTAAGGCGTAATTCTCGAATTGGTATTGTAAATCCAGTTGGTGCACCCAGTTCAGAGGACTCATGACTGAACGAATATTGAGTCTTAGCCATACACACTGGCAATGTGTCCATTCCCCAATTACGCAATGATTCTAACATCTTGTGAGCTTGTGAGGAAAAATCAACTGTATGAGCACCGTAAACATTAGTTGCGACACGCAGAATTGTCTGTTCTGCAGGTAGTCCTGATGGAACCAACGGAGTATATGGCCGACCTGCCTCATCATGAGCAGCACAAGCCTCTACGACAGCATCAGCGAGTTGTGAAGCACCATCACCACCATTCCCATGACCTTCGAAAAGAACAACTTGACGAGCACCAGCACTGACCGCCTCTTCGTGGATTGCTTCAATTTCAGCATCTGTGTCACTAGAGAAGCGATTTATCGAGACGATTACTGGAATCCCTGTCGAGGATAGATTTCGGACATGCCGGCGTAGGTTACTGGCGGCTCCGGCACGAGTAGCCTCAACATTTTCTGCTTCCAATTCCTCTTTTGGAGGACGCTTACCTCCACCTGTAGAGAATCCACCACCATGTAATTTCATAGAACGTACTGTCACATTGAGGACTAGGCAATCCGGTACTTTTCCAGCAGCCTGAGCCTTAATCTGCAGAGCCTTCTCTGCACCCATATCTGCGCCAAAACCGGCCTCAGTGACCACATAATCAGCACATGAAAGAGCTAATCGGTCGGCTATAATTGAAGAATTACCATGTGCGATATTAGCAAAAGGGCCACCATGAATAAAGGCAGGATCGCCTTCTAGGGTTTGAACTAGATTTGGCAATAGTGCGTTGCGCAGGAGTAGCGCCATTGCACCAGCACAGCCTAAGTCATCGGCGGTAACAATCTGATTTGACTTAGAGACACCTATTGCAATGCGACCTAGACGGGCTCGCAAATCTGTGTAATCTTTGGAAAGAACGAGAATCGCCATGACCTCGCTTGCTGCAGTGATATCAAAGCGGTCTGTTCTGACTATCCCGTTGGCCTTTCCACCCAATCCAATGGTAACTTCGCGTAAACTTCTGTCATTCATATCGATGACACGAGGCCAAAGAATCTGATTTAGATCAAAATTCAATTTATTTCCTCTATGCAAATGGTTGTCTAGCATGGCCGAGCATAGATTGTGAGCCATTGTAACTGCGTGAAGATCGCCAGTGAAATGTAGATTGATTTCTTCCATAGGAAGAACTTGAGAATAACCACCGCCAGCAGCCCCACCTTTGATTCCGAAAACAGGACCCATTGATGGTTCACGAATTACACAAGTTGCATTGTGACCTCGACGGTTCAAACCTTGGTTAAGTCCAATTGTGGTAACGGTCTTTCCTTCCCCAAACGGCGTTGGATTGACACTTGTCACCAAAATCAAGAATCCTTGCTTGCCATTGGAGGCCTCCTTGAGTCGGTCCCACGATACCTTAGCCACAGATGGACCTTGTAAAATCAAGTCACTGCGCTCCAATTTCAGCCTTCCGGCCACATCTTCAATTGGGCGAAGTGTGGCCTTTCGGGCGATATCCAAGTCGCTGTCCATCAGTCGTTGGGCCAGCGCAGCCGACTTGAAACCTTCATTTCATAGAATTCCGAGGGCTACATAGTGCCAACACCTGCTTACTGGGGTATCGCGGGATTTCCCATCTCTCACTCCCTTACGCCCAGACTCTTCGAGATTGTAGGTAATCATCTAGGAATGAAAGGGGCACAAAGCACCTTCATTGAGGCAAATTCAATCGAAGAATTTGAAGATAATATTAGTGAATTGAAAGGAGACCTATGGTTCAGTTGTACCGCTCCTCTGAAGCACTCACCGCAGGCACGTCTAGGAGTTGAGGGGCCAGAGGGCGTGAATGCAATCAATCAACTGATGCGAACAGACGGAGTTTGGACTGGAACTAGTACAGATGGATTGGGATTTGTTGCTGCATGTCGTCATATTGGAATCGAGCCAAATGGTTCGATTCTGAGGATTCGTGGCGGCGGTTCAGCAGCTCGTTCCATTGCTGCTGTTTGGGCTGCTGAAGGTGGCAAAATCATTCCAGAAGAAGGGCGACGCGCACTAATCGGCGGACCTTGGGATGAAGCAATAGTTGAGTTCGGGAATGCAACTTTGGCAATCGATCTAGATGCTGCTGCTGGAGGGGGAGATTCTGTTCAACTGGAAGCAGAACAGCAGGTTTCGATATCCTATGGAGATGATGCGAGTTATGATGAATTCGCAGTAATAATGGTCGCTGCTCAGCATTTAGAGGCTTGGAAGCATCTCTATGCTCCTGAAAGAGCAGCGAATTTACCCTCATTAGCAGACGTACTAGAATTCCTCTAATTAGAGGGGGATGTTACCATGCTTCTTGGGAGGAACCCATTCACGCTTGTTTCGCAAAGGCCGCAGCGCTTGGATGAGTTTGTGTCGAGTGTCTTGCGGCTCAATTACGTCATCCAGCCAGCCATTACGAGCTGCAACATAAGGGTCTCCAAACTTACGGCGATATTCCTCGACTAATTCTGATTGAATTGATTCGGGGTCCTCTGCCTCGGCTAATTCACGCCGATGGATGATATTCACAGCACCCTCCGCTCCCATCACAGCTAATTCTCCAGTAGGCCATGAGATGTTGTAGTCCGAGCGCAAATGTTTGCAGGACATGGCGAGATATGCTCCTCCGTATGCCTTACGAGTAATTACCGTCAACTTCGGAACTGTGGCTTCCGCATAGGCATAGAGTAACTTGGCTCCGTGACGAATGATGCCACCCCATTCTTGAACCGTTCCCGGAAGGAATCCTGGTACATCGACAAATGTGATTACTGGAATATTGAATACATCACATGTGCGAATAAATCGGGCTGCCTTGACAGATGCATCGATGTCTAGGCAGCCTGCCAATACCTTAGGCTGATTGCCAACAATACCTATTGATTGCCCATTCAGATGAGCGAATCCAATTACTATATTCTCGGCATAAGTTGGGAATAATTCGAGGAATCGGCCCTCATCGACTATCTCCTCGATTACCTTACGCATATCGTAGGGTTTGTTGGAGTCTGCTGGCACTATCTTAGTCAGGGCTTTGCAGGCTCTATTAGCAGGGTCGCTATTGGGTAAGTTCTGAGGTTCTGCTAATGTGTGATCGGGAAGGAAAGACAGAATCTCTATCGCTGTAAGAATAGCGTCCTCCTCATCTTCTGCGACCAAACAAGCAACACCTGAACGGCTTGCATGAGCATCGGCTCCACCCAGACTTTGTTGATCCAATTCACCACTGGTAATTTCAGGAATGAAGTAGGGACTTCGCATGAACATCTGACCGTGGTCATCGGAAAGAATGACGAAATCAGACAGGCCGGCGGCGAGTGCGCTAACGCCGGCAACAGTTCCTAGAATAATGGAAAATATCGGCACTCGACCGGAACAGGCCACGAGAATATCGAGTAACTCTCCTGTTGCACCAAGGGAAGGAACCCCATCATGCACCCTCTGTCCATCTCCATCCCAAATCCCAATCAAAGGAAGTTGGGCCTTCTCAGCGAATGCGGCTATCTTAGCAATCTTGCGAGCATGCATTTCTCCCATCGTTCCTTCAAAGACAGCGTAATCTTGGGCAAAACAGACTACCCTACGGCCATCTATCATTCCGTGACCTGCTACCACACCATCTCCGTAAGGGCGATGAAGATGCATATTGAAGTCCCCAGAACGATGTTGAATGAAAGAATCAATCTCCACAAAAGAGTCTGCATCGAGCAGCATTTTGATGCGTTCACGGGCTGTTTGACGGCCTGAGGCTCTCAATTCTTCCATGCTAATTCGGTCGGCTGCATTCAGTGCTTCACGGCGCATTGCATCGAGGTCATCCGAGTGCGATGCGCCCGCCATGAAGTAGCCAAAGTTGCTCTCGGTTATTCATTAACTCGGCTGTCAAATGACAAATCCTTGCCAAGAACGCATGTACTCAATGAAACTCTGACTAAGGGCTTGTTCAGCCAACCACTCGCTTGTGAATGGTGGTTTTTGAGGATTATATTCCGAATCACCAAGATGTGAGGCCCAATCATGATGACCAATTCCAACTCGTCCGACTCCTACTAAATCTGCACCTTGCTCAAGGACATTATTGGCTTGATTAGTAGACCAAATAGCACCCGTCGAGATAATCGGAACTCTTTTCTTCACCTTATCTGCAAACACCTCAGTGATAGTTTGTCCATCACTGTCAAAGTGTCTAGGCGGCACGAAACTATCCCAACAAGAAATGTGAAGAAAATCAATTTCCAATGGGAGTAATAATTCAACCAAATCTAGGCTATCCTGCATCTTGACTCCGATTTTGTTGAACTCAGGCGAAATTCTCACACCTACGAGGAAATTATTGGAAACTTTTTGTTTTATTCTCTCAATTATTCTCAAAAGAAAACTAGCTCGATTCTCCAAATCTCCACCCCACTGGTCGTCTCTTCGATTGGTTTCTGTTCCAAGAAACTGACAGATTAGGTAGCCATGCGCTCCATGAATTTCGATACCATCGAATCCGGATTCCTCACACCTTTGAGCAGCATCTGCGAAAGATTCGATTAATCCTTCAATTTCTTCATGGGTCAATTCCCTAGTAAATCCGGTATCGGAATCATCGGTTGGGTTTTGACTCGCCGATACGGGTTGAACTCCTGTGATTCGCTGAGGGCTTCGCATACCGCCGTGGAAAATTTGCACAAGACTCAGACCACCATGCTGCCTGATACCATCTGCAAGCGTTTTGAGTTTGGGAATTTGATGATCGCCCCAAACTCCCATTTCGCCATCCCAGCCTTGACCCTCTGCAACAACATGGCTGGCTGCTGTAGTTACAATTCCAAATTCGCCTTCAGCTCTCTTCAACAGCCAAGCGATTTCCTCATCAGAAAGAGTGCCATCATCATGGCTCTGCTTATTGGTTAGAGCAGCAAGAACGGCGCGGTTACGTGTCTGGAGTCCCGTTCTTGGGAATATGAAAGAGGTGGCTGCATCACTCATATCATACAACTCTCAGAAATGACTCACTCACGTGAATCATCGGGATTCTCGCCGCATAAATCCTCAGGCCAGCCTTCTGCAACTGTATCTCGGCCTCCACCACGTGATAACAAATGGTGCAACTTTACTAGAGCAGAACTAGGTGGGCATAGAGATCCATGACCAATTATTCCCATCTCCTGTTGTTTGCGACCTTTGGCATAGACATTGAGATTGATTGGCCCCTCAATGGTTTGAGCGACAACCACTACTATGCCGTCATTGGCACAATAATCTTCGAGCATAAATCGTAAGATTGTGTTCTCCTGAGAATCCTCCTGAGGATCTGAAATTGGCAAGTGACCTAATCCAGTTGAATGGAAAATAATTGCATCAAAGTCACCTTCAATTGCCGCCTTGACGAGATCTGGTTGCAAGTGTGCATCTGCAATAAATTGAGCAATACGAGAACTCTCATCGAAAAGCATCGGTGCTAATGCCTCTACTCGGGCATCAGCAGGTTCATGTTCACTCATCTCGATTCTTGGAGTTACATTATCGATTAGAACATGGGCAATCGCATCCTGATTGATTGGCTTGAAAGCATCACGGCGTGAAGAATGATACTTGCGGCACGAGATTCCGGGAAGAACTGCACACTTCCCATCTGATGAATCGGCATGGAGGATTACTACAGATGAGTCACGGTAACCGGTTGGTTGTGGGCCATGAGCAGCCCAATGGACCGCTGCAATCAGATTTTCAGCAGCGTCACTAGAACCTCGGTCTGGCGAGCGCTGAGAACCGGTTAGAGCGATTCGGCCAGGTGGTCTTCCACCATTTCCAGACCATCCGTAACCCATGGCTGCTGCAGACAAATGCAGAGTATCAGTCCCGTGCGTTATCA
>Ga0187827_10004143_pt1 | contig 18023 bp, 9 predicted proteins | sample ETNtaG_39_FD_167969 | JGI IMG/M metagenome (GOLD analysis project Ga0187827, IMG submission 167969) | Marine microbial and viral communities from oxygen minimum zone, Eastern Pacific Ocean - ETNP2014_SV_150_PacBio MetaG (Illumina Assembly) | ecosystem: Environmental > Aquatic > Marine > Hypoxic... | reverse complement strand
AGGGGGATCGCTGCTGATGTTGTGCGGCGCGGTGTTCGCCCCGACCAGCTACGCCGGGACACCCATTGAAGACATGCTTCCCGTGCGGTTCGATCCCGACAGCCCGTGGGAAGATGTGGACGAATCCGTGTATCCCGTGCTGACCTCCCAGGGCCGGAGCAGCATGGTCATGACGCTCGAAAACGACACCGAAGAGAACGACCGTATCTGGAGCCGCGTGGCGCCGCTCGATCGCCTGCCGCCGCTTCTTGCTCCCAAGCCCGGAGCAACAGTGCTGGCGGGACTCTCCGATACGCGTTCCGGTTCCGACCGTTACCCGCTAGTGACGTGGCAGCGATATGGAACCGGCAAATGCCTCGCGATGGCAACAGACAAAATGTGGCGCCTTCGCTTCAAAACCGGTGACAAGTATCACTGGCGCGTCTGGTCGCAGTGTATCCAGTTTCTGACCTTGTCCCGGCTCATGGGTGAGCATAAGAGAATCCGCCTGGAAACGGATCGCTCGACCTATCCCGTCGGCAACCAGGCGCGCATTTACGCGCACGTGCTCGATGATCGTTTCGAGGCGGTCGTCCAGCCTCGTTTCAATGTGATCGCCATTGCGCTGGACGACACCGGTCTTGAAGAAAGTATCAGTCTTCGACCCGACACCGCGCACCCCGGACTCTACGAGGGCTACTTCTCGCCCCCGCGCCCGGGCCGCTATCGCATCGAGGCCAACGCGGACGATCGGAACGTCTCCAATTCGACCGAATTCCAGGTCGCTGATGTCAGACTTGAAATGGCAGATACGGACGCCCGATTCGATCATCTGCAACGAATCGCGAATCTTTCTGGAGGAGCGATGATCCGCATACAGAAGATTCACGACCTGCCGTCTCTTTTGAACCGAACGCCTTATAAAACCACCGTCATTACCGAACGCCCGCTCTGGGATAACGGACTGGTAGCTTTTCTGATCGTTGCATTAGCCGGGCTCGAATGGATTCTGCGAAGGAGGCACGATCTGCCTTGAATGACTCCCAAAGAAATCTGGATTCACGCGTCAAAGCCGTGTGGAGTCGCACCCAGTCGCGGCACGTCAGCGCGGGCATCCTCGCGTTCTGCCGGTGGGCGATTCCGATGTTTCTTATCGGAATGGCGATTGACTGGCTGGCGCATCTGCCGGCGCCTGGGCGGGTCGCGATCCTCGTGATCCTGTTGGGCGTTTCGCTGTGCAAGGCGTGGCGAGCGGGGTGGCGCCACGTCCGTTTGTTCAACCCCGTACGCACCGCGCTGCAGATCGAGGAACATCATGGCGAACTCGAGAGCCTGCTGGTGGCGGCGATTCAGTTCCGAGCGGCCGAGTCGGCTCACGGGACATCCGAAGCTCTTCGCGAGGTCACCTTTCGCAGGGCCGAGGAAGCGGCGGCGCCTCTGCGCCCTCAGGAGATCGTTGGGTTTCAAGTGCTGCGCCGCCCGGCAACTGCCGCGCTGGTTCTTGCCGCCACGATTGGCGTTTTTGCTGTGCTGAACGGCCCGTTTCTCAGCGCAGGTTTGGCGCGCATCTTTGCCCGGTGGCTGCGGTTCAATATCCCACCCGGACTCAACTCGAGCTCGTACAGGGCGACCTCGTCGTGAAGGAAGGGCACAGCGCTCGAATCGAAGCCCGCGTGTCAGGCGTCATTCCGAGCCGGGCGAAACTTGCCCTGCGAACCGGCAAGGGGCAGCCGCGATTGCACACTCTCGACATCACCGACGGCGCCTGCGAATACACCATCGACGCGGCTTTCCGGAGTTTTGAATATCGCATCAGAGCAGGAGATGCCCGGAGCCCATGGCACCGGGTCGAGGTCATTTCGTCCCCACGTGTCGAGCAGGTGAAGGTCGATCTCGAGTTCCCTTCCTATATTGACCGACAACCCGAATCAGTCGAAGCGCTGACGCTTGCCGTGCCGGAAGGCACTCGCATCAAGTGGCGGCTCACCCTTGACCGCCCGGTCAGCCAGGCAAAGGTCAGCCGCGTTGGCGAGGAATCGCGGCCGCTTGAGGTCAGCCCGGACGGGCGCATCGTCACCATGAACGAAGTCGCCATCGCGTCGCGGGCTTACAGCTTCGAGTGGGTGGAGAAGGCGCATGGGTTTACGTTCACCAGCCCCCGCCATTTCCTGCAGGTAGCGCCTGACCAGCCGCCCCGCCTGGAGCTCACTTCGCCGGTCGGCAACCTCTACGCGATTCTGGGGCGGCCAGTGGATCTACGGGTGCGCTGCAGTGACGACCACGGCCTCGCGGCCCCGACCATCGCTTACCGCGTGAAACTCAGACCCGAAAAGACCGTCGCTCTGACGAAGCCGATACTCAACCAGGGCGGCGAACAGCGGCTCGACTGGGACTACCGGAAGGCGGTGACCAATCTGGAGATCGGCGACACCGTCTCGTTCGCCGTCGAAATCAGTGACCGGTATCCCGGCGAGGAGGGCCCCCATCGTGTCCGTTCGGGGACACGGCGCATCACGTTTCTTTCCCGCGAGGACTACCTGAAAAGGGTGGCCGAGCTCAGGAATCGCCTGCTGACAAGGCTGCGTGCGCTCTACCGGCAGGAACGGGCGGCCCATGATCTCGTCCGCAAGCTTGACCCGTACGACAGCGTGTTCATGCAGACCTGCCAACTGGAAGCGGTTCGCCAGGAAATGATACGTGAACGGCTGAAGATGACGGTGCGCGAGGTGCAGCACCTGATCGACGACCTGGCAGCGAATAATGTTTCGGACGCGCCGGAAGGAGAAGCACTCGACCTCGTGCGCACCGGGCTGAGCACCATCGCCGAAACCCACGTGGCCCGCGCGGCGTCCCTGCTCCGGACGCAGACCAGCGCCTCGTTTGACGACGAGTCGGCGACGCCCGATCCCGCTCCTGCCGCGCTTGTCGTCAACACCGCCGCACGGGAAATGGGAAGCCTTGTGCTGCAGAGCGGCATCGATTCCGCCCTGGAAGTCTTTGCCCGTGAGCTGCACATGTATGCTCAGACTCAGGCGACGTTGCGGCTGCAAACTCTCGATACCCGAACGGCCGCGGCAGGCAATGGGGCCGAGACGCTGGCAAAGCAGCAGGAAGCTCTCGCTGGATGGGCGGCCCGGCTGTTTTCCGATCTGCAGGCCGGCTTGACCTACACGAAACGCCCGCTGGCCGTACTCGGTCTGTCGCGCCGCATCAAAGACCTGCGCGCCGCAAAAGTCGAAGCGAAGATGCAGGAATCCGCTGCCCTGATTCGCAAAGGAAGCGCTGACCACGCGGCAAGTCTCCAGTCCGATGTGATCCGTGCGCTGCTCAAACAGGAATTCCGTGTTCGCACCGGCGCGGAATACCAGGCATTGCTCACGGCCCGTAAACTTTTCGATTCCCTCGCCAGCGATCAGAAGGAACTGCGCGCTTCGAGCGAAGCCCTTCCCGCTGACCAGTTCGCCAACCGCCGATCTGCCATCGCCGGGAATCAGGCCGCGCTTCGTCGAAAACTCCTGCTCGCGCTGCTCCCGACTGCGCCCGCACCGCGGCCGCAGTTGTTCGATCCCCGCGCCCCTCAGCCGCCGCCGGTCGGAGACCTGTTGAACGCCGCAGAGCGCGCCATGGCAGAAGCCGTTGCCCAGACTATCGCGAACAAACGCGACGCGGCTTTAGCCGAACAGCTAAAAGTTGAGGAGCCAACCGGCACACTCGCTGGAATTATCAACCGGTGGGCTACGGAAGTGGCATTGAAGACCCAGGGCCTAAGCACGACGGCATCCGAAGCCAACGAACACGAGACGAATATCGAGAAATTTGAATCACGGCAGATCGGTCTGATCGAGAAAACGGACGAAGCCGCAGCAGGCGAGAAAAGCTGCACACCCATTGTCGAGCCACAGAAGATCCTGATCGGAGATGTCGAGCGGTTCAGGAAGGAAGTTGCCCGGCAGCAAAACGCCCGGCAGGACGAGGAGCTGAAGCCGCTATTGAGCCGACTTGACCAGGTGATTCGCGCCATGAAAGGCGTGCTCCCTCCGCTAAAGGAAAACCGCGCGGATGAGGCCATTGAGAAACAGGAGGTCGCCGCCGAAGCCCTGCTCGGGGCCCTCGAGTTTGCACAGGCCCGGAGCTCGAACCTCGGCAAGATGCAGGACTTGATCGCATTTCAAAACGCCGTTGGCTACGCGAACAGTTTCATGGCGGACATCGTTGCCGAACAGCGCGACCTGATCGCAGCAATCGAAGCCGCAAAACCGGCCGGCTTGCCGGGGCTGATACCAGCGCAGGAGAACCTGCACCAGTGTCTGATTGACGTGGCCCCGCTGCTCGACCTCGTGGCGGACAGGCTCGACGTCGGCACGCCGCTGGTCTTCTCCCAATCCGATATCGAGGACGCCGTGCTCTCGCTGAAGGACAATGATCCGGAAGATGCAGTGGATGCGTTGAGCGCAGCGGCCGACTCGTTGGCGGAAGTGCATGCGCTGGTGAAAGACATGCGAACGCAAGTTGGCTACATCGTCGAGGTGGTCGAGTTTCTGAAGTCCAGCCTGGGCGACGGTGTCTCCCTCGCTTTCCGCCAGGAGCAGCTACGCCAGAAGGCACAAGCCGCGAAGGGTGCCTTGCCCGCGGCTATAATCGATGAACAGCGCGCATTGCACTCGGCAGCGGTTACCTTTGGCCAACAGCTCCTACGGGCCACGGGATCGGCAGACTACAGCGCGGCCGCGAAATCCATGAACGATGCGATGGGCCGAATCAACGGCGATGTGCCAGCCGCCGCGGAACAGATGGGGCTCGCCGAGGAAGCCCTCAACACCAGTGCGACCGAACTGTCCAACCTGATAAGCATGCTCCACGGGCTGCCCGACTTCGCGGTCACGGAACAGTCACCCCCGGAAGTTCGGCGCCTGTTCGATGTATTGGCCCTGGCCAGCGAGCAGCGGCAGTTGTACCGCCGGTCGCAGGCCGCGGTATCGGAAGCAACCGGAAGCCTGGCAGAGAAGCTGCGCGAACTCAAAGGGCGATGCAAAGCGTTCACCCAGACAGAGCAGCCGCATCCGAAGCTGGTCGCCGCGCACCGGCACCTGTCGGCAGCAGTGACGGCCCTGAAGCCATCGTCGCGAGATGAAGCCATCGCCAGCCAACAGGCCGCCGGGATGGCCCTGCGACATTTCATCCTGGATCAGGCATTGCTCCTGGACACCGCAAAGGTCGCTGCGGGGCCCTCAGATCCGGGCGATCCAGCGGGTGATAGTGCCAGCGACGCAGGCGAGAAGCTGGTGCTCATGGCGTCATTTGTCTCGGACTTCGTCAGCGGCGAACGCCCGAAAGATCAACGCTCAGAGTGGGAAGTGCTCGGCCGCCGCACCCGCGCCGCACTGAACGAGAATTTCGCACGCGAGCTCCCGCTGGAGTACCGCGGGCTCCTGAAGAACTATTACGAAAGGGTAGCGAAGTGAAAACAGACGTTCGCGAGCTCGGTCTGAATCGTAGCGACAAGCAGCCTGCTTGTCGTACTCGGCCGCAGCCCGTCTCAGAAGACCGCAAGCTGGCAGCAGCTTGTGGTAGCGTCGGCGTCTCGCTCCCAAATGTCTGCCTCTCGACGCCGGAGGAGCGCCGTACTCCTTTTTCGCTACGTCGCTTCCAATGGGGCAAGCATTTGGGAAAGCCCGGGATTGAAATGTCGATCATTCATAGTCGCAACGCCCCCGTGAATGGTCGCTATCAATCTTGGAGGATTGCGAGGATCGTCATCCGTGTTGTCGTAAACCCAACCCAAGTCGGCACGGCGAGCGAACCAGGGCAGCAGTTTCAACGATCTGTGCCAACGACTGCGGATTTTGTCTTCGGGAACATCATGCCCACCTTTTTGAACCCTCAATTGAACTCGTGCAACCGAGACATCCGGCGAAAGATTGGCAACATAAATCAACATGAAAGAGCCGCCATTCTCAAGCACAGATTCGACTACAGGTTGGTACTTACTGGAACTCAAAACCGTTTCAACAACAACACGCTGATCTTTCTTCAAACAATCCTGGAGCTCTGCGAAAACTTCATTCGCCGCCTGGATGTTTGCATCCCGCAAGACGTGTGCTGGGGCGTCGGCATAATTTCCAAACCCCTCCTCGTTCAAGATTTCGAGAGTACGGACATCTGGATTTGCGTGATAGCCGCCAGCGATCAGCGAGTGAATCGGATCCGTCGTGGTGATGGTCGTTTTTCCGACACCATTAGGCCCCGCAATAAGCCAAAGTTCAGATCCGTTCATGAAGCAGATTTATTGCTCGGAATCTTCCGACTTTGGCATCTGGTTTTCATCAATTGCCGCCTGCTTGGCCTTGTGAAACCCTTCGGTCAGGCTCTTGGTGAAGTTCGGATCGCGATATTTCACCAAATTATCTTCGACCTTTTCCTTCGCCCCTGCATCGGCAGGCGTGGGTATCGCGCTGGGGATGGTCGGTGTGGTTGTTTCCATATTTACAGTCTACAAGGCCGTAGACTCAGAGCAACATTAGTGTCGACTAACGTCGACTAACAGCGGCCACTTATTTCGTCGAGCAGCATGAAATGCAGGACTAAAATGAATATCGAACAGCTACCCGCAATCCTCCTCCTCGTTACCTTCTGTTTGTTCCTCGGCCTGTCGCCCGCCGCCGCAGAAGACGTCCCTCAAAAGAAACCAGAAACAAAAGGGCCGCGGTCATCCAAGCCAACCGACGACGACAAACATTTTGGCGCGGAGGACAACGCTGCACCTGAACTAACTGAGGCCGCGGACGTAGCCATTGATCGCGGTCTGAAGTTCCTGCTCAAGAGCCAGAAAAACGACGGTTCATGGTCTGGCCCGGAGAGCGCGGTTTCGGTTGGTGGCACATCCCTGGGCCTGATGGCTTTCATGGCTCGAGGACACTTCCCCGGTTTCGGCCCTCACGGCGACAAGCTGGATCGTGCGAAGGACTATCTGCTGGGAATAGCAGAGGAATCGAAATCCGGCGTTCTCGCTGGCATGTACGAGCACGGCCTTGCCACCCTGGCCCTCTCCGAATTGTGGGGCATGACCCGGGACAAAGAAGACAACGCGAAAATTCAGAAAGCGCTCGAGAAAGCGGTCGACGTGATCCTGCGGGCGCAGAGCCCTATCGGCGGGTGGCGGTACAAGGCCAGGCCGGACGCCGGGAATGATACATCGGTCACCGCGATGGTATTTGTGTCACTGGCATCGGCCCGGCAGGCGGGAATCCAGGTTCCCACGGCGACCATCGATGGAGTCGTCAACTACCTGCGAAACGTGGCGTGGAGTGAGAAGTCCGGTGGCTTCGGCTACACGGGCCCAGGTCAGACGCTTGCATGCACCGCCGGTGGGGCCTATGCCGCGCAGCTCTGCGGCAAGCGGGACACGGAATGGGTTCAGGCGGCCCTCCGCTATCTCGAGAACAGTCCAAACGTGTTCTCGAGGAAGAAGCTGGGGCATTACTATTACACCCATTACTATGCGATTCAGGCGATGGTACAGGCCGGTGACGAACGCTATTCCAAGTGGTACCCGCGGATTCGTGATTCCCTGATCCGTCTGCAGAAGCCCGATGGCTCCTGGAACGAAAAAAATCCCGATTCTCCGCACAAGACTCCCATGGCGATCATCACCCTCGCCACCCCTTATCGATACATACCGGTCTATCAGAGGTGAGGACATGACCACGAGAACAGTTAACACCATTAAGCGCCTGTTCCTGGCCGCTGTCTGCACCTGCATTGTGGCCGTGACTGCGGAGACGGCCGCGCGTTCCATCCCCAAAAGCAAAATTACGGCCCTGGAGTCGGGGCTGGCAACCAAATCGAAATCGACTTCATCGGCCAGGAGACGGCTGACCCTCAAGCGCGTGGTTCGCTCAGGCGAAGCCCTTCTCAAGACTCACTCCACTGCCGCCAACCGCTACCATGTCCTGGGAATCCTTTTTCGGGCCCGCCAGGAGTTGCACGGACTGGAAAAATCGACACTGAACCGCCAGGCCCTCCTGGAAACGTGCCGCCAGCTCGTCGATGCCCCCGACGCCTATGCGGACGTCCGTCTCGATGCGGATCTGTTACTTTCGCAGGTAGAATTGGCGCGCCAGGGCGCCTCCCCCAGCAAGCGCGCGGAGGCTCTCCGGGCATTGATGGCCCGATACCGAAACACACCGCCTGAAACGAAACTGCTCCGGATTGCCACCTTGATGGCGTTGGAAATCGGTGACGATGGCCTGGTCGCGGATCTGCGCCGCGCCATTGCCGAACGCGCTTCCAATGATCTCGAAATGATTAAGTTTCTGCGAGACAACCTGGGCGGCCAGGTATTGGGCGTGCCGTTTTGCGGGACGTTTACCAGCACGGACGGCATGACGCTGACTTTTCCCATCGACCGTATCGGCTGGTCTTCCCTGTTCTTCTTCTGGTCGAAGGACAACGAAGGGCTTGAAGAGCGCGTGGCCAAATGGCAGGAGTTGCATGACAAACTGCCGGGCCTGTTCGATATCTTCAGCTTCAACGTGGACGGCCTGCCCGACGCCGGTGCATCCATTTTGCGCAAGTTGAAGGTGGACTGGCCCGCAATGCGGCTGCCGGGCGGAAGAGACAGCCTGACCTATCGAACTTATGCCAGAATAGATCCGGTTGGCGTGCATGTGAGCCCGAGCGGGTACGCGGCCATGATCATGCCGGGCCTGCATCGCGACGATTATCCCAGGCGGGTGTGGAGCTATCTGCAGAAAGACACTCGCTACATCAGTCAACTGCGATCGCTCTTCGTCGGCGAGTTTCTGGTGGTCGATCCCATCAGCCCCTTCGACCCTTTATTGCCGCCCGAGCTTAAGAGCGTCCGCCCGGCCAACTCCGGGGAGGCCAAACTGAGCCGCACCGCGGATGACGTACCGCAGGAAACCCTCGCAGCGATCCAGGCCTGTTTTGTCCTGCCGCCGTTCCGGTATCGGCTGTCCAACGAGGCAGAGCTGAAGAACTACCAAAAGGCGGAAACGCTCTGCGGCAAAGCCATTCAACAGCATCCGGACGCCCCGAATCTCTGGATCGTGCACAACCGCCGAATTATCGCTCGGCTCGGCTTGTGGAAAGTATCCTGCAATCCGAAACACCTGGCGGGCGCGGTGCAGGCGGCAAAAGCTGGGCTTGCCGTGAAATCGCCAAAGGGCGCCGAGGTCATCTCCCGTTTCTGCCTCGCCAAGGAAGCGTTACGCCGCAAGGATGCAAATCCGAAAGAAGTCATCGGCGAGTTCATTGAAGCTGCCGGCGGCGATAAAGCCCTGGGCTCGGCGTTGGCGGCAGGCGTCTTCCTGGCGCTGGACGCGGGCGATCGAGCATTGCACGACCAGTTCCGCCGCAGAATTCTTGACCATCACACGGAGAACCCGCTGTTGTGGACGGTTGTTTCGTACCTGCTCGACCGGTATCGACGAAACTATCAGTTCTTCGCGCCCTACTATCGTGGCTGGACAATCAGCCGGCATCGGGCACATCTCCTGACAAAAGGCGAGCCCGAAGACGCGACGCGTGCCTTTCACTCGGATTTCAAAGACCTCGACGGCAAAAAATTCAGTATTCCGCGGGACACTGAGGGCAAGTGGACTGCCATCCTCTTTACGGCTCCCTGGAAAGCGGACGCGAAGTTTCCCGGTGGAAGACTCCTGGGGACGGTGACCAAATTCGCGCAGGCGCGTGTTCTTGAAGATGTCAGCGTATTCGTAGCCGTTCTCAGCGATGACGCAGACCGAGTCCGGGCTCTGGTAAAGGAGCGCCCGTTAGGCTGTCCGACGGTCATCGTGCCGGGCGGCATGCAGAACCCGCTGGTGCACCGCCTCGGCATCCTCGCGGAAGATATCGGGCCAAATTTCACGGTAATTCGTCCCGACGGAACTATCGCGGCCGCGATGTCTGGCTTAACGATGCGCACAGGCAGAGCGGAGAATGTCCTCCGGAACATCGTCGAATGGCATGACGAAAGAGCCGTCGACGAGGCTCTGAAAGACGGCGACATCGAGAAGGCCCGGCGCCTTGCATTTAAACTGGCCCCGCCCGAAGAGCCGGCTCCGCCCAACGCAAAGCCGGTCAAGAAGAAGCGCCGCACACCGATAAGTTTCCCCCTCTTGCGCAGCCGGGCCAAGGTCTACATGACGATGAAGGATTGGAAAGCAGCCCTGGCCGACATGGAAGAGTTCGTTGATCGGAAAACAAGACAAGACGCCTGGATGTCGGTGAAAAGCGATGAGCTCAGAGAGGCGATCCGCATGAGGGCCGTCATCCGCAAGGAACTCGGCCTGCCGGAGGAGGAGAAGTAGAGATGAAAGCTTTGATGTTCACCACGGCAGCAATCATTTTCATAGCAACGGTAAGCGTTGCAGAGGACGTGGAAAAACACCTGTTCATCCTCTCCGGCCAATCGAATATGACGGGCGGGCTGAAGGCGGGTTTTGCCCGAACCGTGGAGAGCACTCTCGGCAAGCAGAACGTCACGGTGGTCATGAACGCAAAGAGTGGCCGGGGCCTCCGATTCTGGGACAAGGATTACAGGTTTCCCGACAACTATCAGTTCCCCGGCAACAGGACGCCCGAGGAGAAGCACTTTCGACAGCACGGCAGTCTCTATGCTCCGCTACTGAACGCAGTCAACTCCGCCATCGAGGGCAAAACTTTTGACACGGTCACCTTCATCTGGATGCAGGGAGAGTCGGACGCCGGGCGATCTCTCGGGGACGTCTATACAGAAAGTTTTCTGAGGCTACTGGCGCGACTGAAGACCGACCTCAAAAGGAAAGAGCTCAACTTCGTGATCGGCCGACTCAGCGACTATGACATGAAGAATCAGAAATCTCCGCACTGGACGAAGATGCGCGATGTGCAGGTCAAGCTGGCCGAAAGCCACAAGAACGGCGCCTGGATCGACACCGATGATCTGAACGGTGGCGAACCAGGGAAACCGGGCGGGCACCTGCACTACCCAGGAGAAGAATCCAAGATTCTGGGCCAGCGCTTCGCCGAAAAGGCCATCGAATTAATCCAGAAGAATTAGCCCCGATTTTCGATATGACATCGCGCACGTTGAAGTCTATATCCAACTCTAAATGAGAGACCAAGAGCTTGCACGATGACTTTACCTCAACAGATGTCGGCCGCCGGAGTTGGAGTAACGGCTTTAGCCGGGTTCTGGAGAGTGGCCCACCGCTTCGCGACGGAGCGATAATCCCACCGCGGAGTGGATCACGTTCTGCTGACGTCCCTCTGCGCCTGAAGAACAAGACCCGGCTAAAGCCGTTACTCCAACCTCGGACTCGACAAACTTATATAAATTGCTGGTCTCTCATTTAACGAAAAGGAAACCAAACAATGACAAAACCAAAATACTCTAGCGTGCTCTGTTTACTGGTGGCAGCGTGGCTGGGCGTGTGTCGCGATTCAGAAGCGGCCAAACGAAAAGAGCCGGTGACGCTTACCGCAGAAGGGGAAAAGCTCCTCGCCAGTTATTCCGAAATGCTGGCCTCTCTGAGGGCGGAGGTCGTGGCCGCCTTGCCGGCTATAGACGAAAAGAAGAAGGCGTCCTTCATGAAGGCACGGGCCACACTCGATTCGCTGAAAGCGCCGGGCGAGAAGGCGGCTGCGAGTGAAAGGACGAAGTACAACGCGTTGAAGGAGCAGGCAGAGGCCGATGCACTCGCTGCCGCAAGGGCGATCCTCACGGACGTGAACGGATTCCTGACCGACGACAAACTGGATGCCCAATTGATGAAGGTGGCGATCCTGACCCATGCGACTCCGCGCGGCCTGGCCGAGTTCGCCCAGCAGGGCGCGAAAGAAAAGGCTCTGCTCGACAAGCTGTTCGCGGATGAAGCGCTGATGAAGCAAATACTTCGGGCGGGCGGCGCTAATGGCGGCGAATACGGTGAGTCCATGCAGGTCTACACTGCGATCCTCGAGAAGAGCGAGCGGGCACGCGTCGTGGGCAGCATCTTTCAGCACCTTGCCTTGGGCACCGCTCTCCAGCAACCATGGATGAAAGACAAGGAGCCTGGCGGTGTCTATGGGATTGTTCACGCCGACGGGCGCATACCCGGATGCCAGGTCGAGCGTTACCTGCAGTATGAGAAGGCCCACCTGGCCGACGAACTGGATCCTGCCTTCAAGGATATGAACACCTGGGAGTGCCGCTTCATCACCAACGACCCCTACACCGACGAGGAACTGGTGTGGACGCGCAAAATGCTGCGCAATTACCGTCCTGACCACATGACGAATCCCGACTACAAGTGGCGTTACGCGCGGATGGTCAAGAGTGACGTGCCTTACGCGTCCCCGGACTGGCGTCCTGACGAAGGCACCAGCAAAGTCCAGCAGATCGTCGCCGGCGGAGGGAAGTGTGGCCCGCGGGCGTTCTTTGGCCGGACTGTGTCCCGCGCCTTCGGCATCCCGTCCAGGCGTTCTACGCAGAGGGGACACGCGGCCATGAATCACTGGACGCCCGACGGCTGGGTCGTCAATTTCGGAGGCTGGTGGTCAATCAACTGGGCCGGGCCGTGGGGTGGCCTGGACTTCCTGCTGGAATCCCAGGCACGTGAGTTTCCGGACGAATTCATCAAGGTGATCCGGGCACAATGGATCGGTGATGTATTGGATGAGTCGGATGTAAGCATCCGGCAATATGGCAAGGGCGGCGGCCTGTGGAAGGCGCTGGCCTTCCACAAGAAGCAGGTCGTTGTAGCGGACGCCAAAGCGGAAGCCCTCGGCGAAGAACTTGCGGAGCTCAGCGGAGAGGAGGCACGGCTGCTTGGAGAGTCCGACGAGATACTTGGTGACAAATCGCAGCAAGCGGGCGTCCAGATTCCTGAGGATGACAGGGCCATTGTGATTCACGAGAACGGCTCCATCACCATTCCCGCGGCGGCGTGCCTGAGGCCGACAGACAACACGGACAAGATCACCTTCATGCAAAGCTCGCGTGGCGGCTGGCAGGTTCACTACCAGCGATTGGGCAAGCGACCTGAACTGCTGAAGTACACCGTCGAGGCTCCGAAGGCCGGCAAGTACAGCCTGACCGCAAATGTGGCTACAGTGGCGCGCAAGCAGAGCTGTATTCTCCGGCTCAACCGTCGAACGCTAATTGATATCAACCTGCCGTTCTCGCTCGGCATGTGGGAGGATACCGAGCCGGTGACGATCGACTTGCGCGATGGCCGCAATACGCTCATGTTCACCTGCCGAGCCCCGAACCGCGGTGTAAGTATCAAGGAATTCGCCCTCACGCCCGTGAAGTAGCCCCATCAGGATCGGCCGTTCAGCGCTGTCGTCTTTGGGCACGATAATTGGCGCAAACGGGCACTGGGCAGCGAAGGCAGTATCGGCTGTCTGGGATAGACTTTTGAGCCTGCGCGAAACCGCCGTGTCCTGGGTTGGAGTAACGCCTTTAGGCGGGATCTTCGGCCCCCAAGCCCGGCTAAAGCCGTTACTCCAACTCCGCTATCCCAGGTGGAAAATGTTTACTATTCTCCGCTCCGCCTAATTACTGCCCGCCTGGGAATCCGTCCATGATATTCATGAATCCGCTACTTCTGTTCGCGGGACTTGGCATTGCGCTACCGATCCTGGCGCACCTGCTCAACCGCGAACGGGTCAAGCGCACGGACTGGGCGGCGATGCAGTTCCTGAACCGGAGTATCCATGTTCGATCCACGGAGCTTCGTCTGCGGGACTTTCTGTTGCTGCTGCTCCGCTGCCTGGCTGTCCTGCTGCTGGCCCTCGCGCTCTCGAAGCCCGTGATGGAGAAGGTCGAGGGCATTGCCTCGGGGCTTGGCGAACGCCGCACGGGTGTCATCGTTGCGCTGGATGTCTCTTACAGTATGCAGCACAGCGACGGCACCTCGACGCGATTTAAACGGGCGCTCAAGAAGATTGGGACGATCGCGGAGGGCATCCATCCTGGCGACCCCGTGTGCCTGGTTCTCCTTGGGGCGGAGCACCGGGTTGTGGCGCGGAACATGGCGTTCGATTTCGGGCGTTTCGAGACGATGCTTCAGGGCCAGCAGACCACTCCGGAGTCTCTCGACCTCGACAGTGTTCCGTTGACGCTGAAGGATCTGGCCGAGGGGATGGACGCGCCGCAGAAAGAAATCTACATCGTGACGGATATGCAGAAGCAGGACTGGAAGAATCGGCCTGCGTGGTGGCGCGAGGCGTTCAATGATCTGAGCCGGAGCGCCTCGACCATCATCGTTCCGGCAGGCGGCGGTTCTGACAACCTGGCGATCACGAAGCTGGAACTCGTTTCCGGCGTGCTTCGCAAAGACACGATTGCGCGGTATCGCGCGACGGTGCGGAACTGCGGGACGAATCCCGTTGCGAATGTCCGGGTCAAGGGACTGGCCGACAACATCACCGTGGACACCAAAACGATTCCCGCAATTGCGGCGGGGGCCTCGGAGACGGTTTCGCTGTTTGTTCACTTTCACAATTCCGGATCTGTCCGCATCAGCGCCGAGCTTGAACCGGACTCGCTGCCGGAAGACAACGCTCGTCGCACCGTAGCCATCATCCGGGATAAGGTGTCCGTGCTGTCTGTTGACGGTTCGTCGGGGAGCGGCAGTTCCGTCGCGTTCATCGCGGCAGCGCTTCGGGCTCGCGGCAATGGCGCGGGTCAGGAGGATTTCACCGTTCAGTCCGTGCCATGGGTTGACCTTCCGGCACAAGACCTGGCGCGCTTCGACGTCGTGATTCTGCAGGACGTCCCCGATATCACCCCTGACCAGGCTCACGCTTTCGAGGACTACGTTCGCGCAGGCAATGGTCTGATCTGGTTTGCCGGCGACAACCTGGATACCGCGGCCTGGAACAAACGGTCGGCGCTGAATGGGGTGTCGCTGCTCCCGGCCGTGATCGATCAGGCCGTTAATACGAGCGACGCGTTAGGTGTGGGAAGACCCCTTGACCCGACGATGCCCGATCATTCTGTGTGCCGGCCGCTGTTCTCGCTGCCGGAGGATCTGCTCAGTGAAACCCGTTTTCGGAAAGTGCTGCAGGTCAAGCCCGCGGCCACCAGCTTTACAGTGTTGTCACTTGCCGGCACGGCTGCGCCTGTGCTCATCGAACACTCGATCGGACGCGGACACGTTTTTATGTTCACCACCTCCGCGGATCCTGCGTGGAACAACATGGCGGTCACGCCGGTCTTCCCGATGGTTCTGCAACAGATGGTGACCTATCTCACGGCCCGTGAGTTCGAGAAGCCGCGGCTGGTCGGCGATTCGCTGTCGTTGTCTTACGTGGATCAGCCGGATGCGAGCGAAGCCGTGTTCGATACGCCGTCGGATGAAACGATCACCGTTCCCGTCCGCGAGCATCGCAACCAGTATGTGGCTCTGCTGGAGCATGCCCGCGAAGCCGGCTTCTACCTCGCCCGGGTCAGCCTGCAGGCGCCCGGTATGCCGATCGCAGTCAATGTCGATACCAAAGAGTCGAATGTCGGCTGCCTTTCCGCGGCCGAGACGATGAGCCGTTTTGAGGGGACGGACATCATGGTCGCCCATTCGGACGCGGATCTGATGGATGCCGCGGAACGCTCGCGCACGGGGCGATCATTCTGGCTCTCCTTCATGCTGGCAGGTCTCGGGCTGCTGGTCATCGAGAGCCTATTGGCGCATCGCATGCACAGCCGACCGGCCGCCGCGAATCAAACCCGGCCTGGCCCGGCCAATGCGGAGGCCGTCTAGATGTTTGCCTGGCTTTTCAGCAACGAACAGATCGAACAGGTGTTCTGGGCGCGTCCGATCTCATCGGTGGCCATGGCGGTGGCTTTTGCCGCGGTCGTTGCCCTGACCGTCTTCCTTTACCGCCGAAGGCAGGGGTTGCCGGCGTGGGTTCGGATGGTGGTTGCCGTTTCCCGGCTCGTGGTTTTGAGCCTGATCGTGGCCGTCGTTTTCGAGCCGACCGTGACGGTTAAGCGGACGCGCACTGTGAATCGCCGTCTGCCCGTGCTGATCGACGTATCCGAAAGCATGTCCGTCAAAGACCAGCGCAAGCGGTCTGAGGATGTCGGCGAAGCGGCCGCCGCGCTTGGAATCCTCCCACTTTCGGCGACACCGGAGGAGGTAAACCGGATCGCCATGGGGCTCGATGCCAAACAGAGCCGGGCCATTGCTGGGGCCTCGCGGTTAGACTTGGCCAGGAGTCTGCTGTCGCAGTCGGCGAGGACGATATTCGACACCATCGGCGGCGATGTTGACGTCAGCTACTATGCGTTCGGCAAGGCTCTGCACCGGCTGGGCGACGGCCAGAACGGCGGCGCCAAGGCTCTGGCCACGCTGCAGGCCGATGAGACTGGAACATCGATCGCGGAGTCTCTCGAAACGGTAGCCAAAACGGAACGCGGCGCGCCCCTGGCAGGGATCGTTCTTCTTTCCGATGGATTGGATACTTCTTCGCGCCGGGCAGAAGCCGCGGTGCATGACTTCGGCGCTCGCGGGATTCCGGTCTATACCGTGCCGATGGGAATTGCCGATCCGGACGACGTCTCCATCCGCAATGTCATCATGCAGGAAGTCGCCTTCTCCGGCGACAAAGTTCCTGTCCGCGTCCAGCTCCAATCCAAGGGCTACGAAAAAAGGACGGCTGACTTGACCGTCCTCCTCAACGGCAGAGGGGTTGCCCGGAAAAACGTATCGCTCGAGGGCGGCCTGCAGTTCGAGGAGATCTTCTTCAACGTCGACGTGCATGAAAAAGGTGCGGCTCAGGTCGAGATAGCTATCGAGCCTTTCACCGACGAGGCCACCGCGGCGAACAACCGGGTCGAGCGCAGCGTCCGGGTCGTGAATGAAAAGATCAACGTGCTCTGCATCGAAGGCAGCGCCCGCTGGGAGTACCGTTACCTTCGCGCCATGTTGAAACGAGACCCGCGCATCAACACTACGTTTATTGCCACACGCGCCCAGCCGGGACTGGCGCAAAGTTCATCCGAATACATCGCCAGTTTTCCGGAGACGCGTGAAGATGCCTTTGCTTACGACCTCGTGATTCTCGGCGATGTGAACGCGGCCTTTTTCACGGCTGAAGCCTTCCTGCGGCTGGAGGAACTGATCAAGGAACGCGGCGGATCGCTGCTCATGCTGTGCGGCGCGCGATTTGCCCCGGCCAGCTATGCCGGGACTGTGGTGGAGCGCATGCTTCCGGTCGAATTCGATCCTGCCGCTTCCTGGGAAGATGTGGATGAAGGCGTCTATCCCGTGCTCACGCCCGAGGGCCGGAGCAGCCTGGTCATGACGCTGGAGACGGATCAGGAAGAGAACGACCTCGTCTGGAGCCGGGTCGCTCCACTTGACCGCATCCCGCCGCTCCTCGCGCCCAGGCCCGGCGCCACCGTGCTGGCCGAGCTCTCCGACACACGGTCACGCACCAACCGTTACCCGCTGGTGGCCTGGCAGCGTTACGGCACCGGCAAATGCATGGTGATGGGCACCGACCGCCTCTGGCTGCTTCGCTTCAAAACGGGCGACAAGTATCACTGGCGGGTCTGGTCTCAGTGCATCCAGTTCCTCACCTTGTCGCGGCTCATGGGCGAGCATAAGAGGATTCGCCTCGAAACTGACCGGGCCACTTACCCGATTGGCGGCCAGGTCATGCTCTACGCACATCTGCTTGACGATGATTTTGAACCGGTCACCCAGCCCGGTTTTGAGGTCGAGGTCAGCGCGCTGGACGCAGGAGAATTGGGCGAACCGCAACGCGTCACCCTCCGACCCGATGCCTCGAATACCGGGCTCTACGAAGGCTATTTCTCCCCGCCCCGCCCCGGCGGTTACCGCGTGCAAGCCAACGCGAATGACCGTCCGCTCTCCAACACCACCGAATTTCAGGTGGCCGATCTCAAGCCGGAACTGGCCAACACGGACATGCAGATCGAACACCTGCGCCGCATTGCCGACATCTCCGGCGGCGACTGTCTCAGTATCCAGCAACTGAAGAACCTGCCCGCTCTACTCAACCGCGACCCGCACACCACCACGATTCGCACC
>Ga0187827_10004139_pt1 | contig 18043 bp, 11 predicted proteins | sample ETNtaG_39_FD_167969 | JGI IMG/M metagenome (GOLD analysis project Ga0187827, IMG submission 167969) | Marine microbial and viral communities from oxygen minimum zone, Eastern Pacific Ocean - ETNP2014_SV_150_PacBio MetaG (Illumina Assembly) | ecosystem: Environmental > Aquatic > Marine > Hypoxic... | reverse complement strand
TTTACCGATAAAGAAGAAGCTCAGTACTTTGTAAATGAAGTGGAATCTTTATTGAATAATGAAGTGTTTTTCTATCCAGCATCTTACAGGAGAGCTTATCAATTTGAAGAAACGGATAATGCTAATATCTTGTTAAGAGCTGAAGCACTTACAAAACTCAATAACAAAAGGAATCCAATTATTATTACTTACTCAGAAGCAATATCTGAGAAGGTAGTAAGTAGAAAAGATCTAAAACGGCAAACTATAAACATCAAAATTGGAGATTTGTTTGAAATGGATGAATTGGAAGAACAACTTATTAATCATCATTTTGAAAAAGTTGACTTTGTAATTGAACCTGGAGAGTTTTCGATAAGAGGTGGTATTTTAGATGTGTTTTCTTTTGCAGATGAGCATCCTTACAGAATTGAATTCTTTGATATTCAAATTGAGAGTATTCGTTCCTTTGACATAAACTCTCAACTATCAATTGATACAAGAAATAAAGTAAATATTGTCCCTAATACAGAAGCAAAGAAAACATTATCCAAACATGTAAGCTTTGTAGATTACTTACCTAAAAATGCTGTGATCTGGGCAAAGGATATTACATACAGTAAAGGAATTCTAAATAATTATTTCAAAAAAGCTACACAGCATTATGAAGAGCTTGCCAAAAAAGAATCCAATCATCAAAAACCTGAAGAGCTTTTCACCTCAGGAGATGAATTTGTAAATCAATTAACTGATTTTACAATTATTGAAAGGAGCAACTCTAATTATTTTAAGGAGGATTATAGTCTAAGATGCAATACTAAACTACCTCCTGTTTTTAATAAGAAATTCGATTTATTTAAGACGGAGTTGATAGAAAATAATAAAAAAGGAATACGAAATTTAATTCTATGTTCTTCCACAGAACAAGAAAAAAGATTAGATGCTATTTTTGAAAATTCTGAACAAGAGTTTACTTATCAGTGCATACAATTTTCATTACACCAAGGGTTTATTGATGAAGAAAATAAATTGGCTGTTTATACCGATCATCAACTTTTTGAAAGACATCACCGATTTATTCCTAAAACCAGATTTTCTGACAAGCAAGCAATAACGCTAAAGCAACTAACCAATTTACAAATGCATGATTTTGTTTCGCATATCGATCATGGAGTGGGAAAGTTTTCTGGATTACATAAGATAGAAAATAATGGTAAAAAACAAGAAGTAATCAAGCTAACCTATAAAGGAGGGGATATCTTATATCTGAGTGTTCACGCTCTGCACAAAATTACAAGATTCTCTGGTGGAGAAGGTCATCAACCAAAGATGCATCAATTAGGATCTCCTCATTGGGTAAAAACCAAAAACAAAACCAAAACCAAAGTAAAACAAATTGCCTTTGATTTGATAAAACTTTATGCAAAACGAAAGACGCAAAAAGGTTTTGCTTTCTCACCAGATACTTATTTGCAATATGAATTAGAGGCTTCTTTTATGTATGAAGATACTCCTGACCAAAACAAAGCAACTCTCGCCTTTAAAGAAGATATGGAAAAACAAACTCCAATGGACCGGCTTGTTTGTGGAGATGTTGGCTTTGGAAAAACAGAAGTGGCAATTAGAGCTGCTTTTAAAGCGGTAGCGGATAGCAAACAAGTAGTTGTTTTGGTTCCTACAACAATTCTGGCTCTGCAGCATTATAAAACTTTCAGTAAAAGAATGAAAGATTTCCCTTGTAATATCGATTATATCAATCGTTTCCGAACTACAAAACAGCAAACCGAAATCTTAAAAAATTTAGAAAAAGGAGAACTAGACATTCTAATTGGAACGCATAGGGTTGTAAGTAAAGATGTTAAGTTTAATAATTTAGGATTGATGATTGTAGATGAAGAACAAAAGTTTGGCGTAAATATTAAAGATAAATTAAAAATCTTAAAAACCTCTGTTGACACACTTACTTTGAGTGCTACACCTATCCCTAGAACTTTGCAATTTTCTCTTATGGGAGCAAGAGACTTATCAATAATAAACACTCCTCCTCCTAATAGGCAAACGATAGACACAAAAATAATAGGGCTAAATCAGAATATAATTAGAGATGCATTAACTTATGAATTGAGCAGAAACGGTCAAGTCTTTTTCGTTCATAACAGAATTGAAAACATTAAAGAAGTTACTGGACTTATTCAACGGCTTTGCCCAGATGCTAAAATAAGAATTGGGCATGGACAAATGGAGGGAAAGAAATTGGAAGAAGTTATGGTGGCTTTTATGGAAGGTGAGTTTGATGTTTTGGTTTCAACAACTATTATTGAAAATGGTTTAGATATTCCTAATGCAAATACCATCATAATTAATAATGCGCAAAATTTTGGTCTCAGTGATTTGCATCAAATGAGGGGAAGAGTTGGGCGATCCAATAAAAAAGCATTTTGTTACCTAATAAGCCCTCCAAGACATCAGATTTCAGATGATGCAAGAAAAAGATTAAATGCCTTAGAACAATTCTCAGATCTTGGAAGCGGCTTTAATATAGCAATGCGTGATTTGGATATCAGAGGTGCTGGAGATTTATTGGGTGCCGACCAAAGTGGCTTTATAAATGATATTGGTTTTGAGATGTACAAAAAAATCTTGGATGAAGCTATTAATGAGTTGAAAGAAGAAAAATTTCAAGATTTATTTGAAGAGGAAAAAGAACAATTCTATATAAAAGACTGTGCCCTAGATACTGATTTGGAGATATTAATTCCTGAAGATTATGTGAGCAATATTGAAGAAAGATTGAATCTGTACAAAGAGCTTAATAATTTTAATTCTGAGGAAGAAATTACAACTTTTAAAAAACAATTAGAGGATAGATTTGGTACAATACCCAATGAAATATATCAGCTTTTTGATGCCTTGCGCCTAAGATGGTTAGGTAAAGAAATTGGCTTTACTCGAATCATCTTAAAAACAGAAAAAATGAGAATGTTTTTCACAGAAAACAAATCCTCAAACTATTTTGACAGCTCACAATTTTCTAAAATTCTGAATTTCTTAAAGAACAACTTTTATATTGCAGAAATGAAAGAAAGAAACAATAAATTATCCTTAACTATTAATGCGATTAATTCTCTTGAAAGTGCGATTAATTTATGTAACTCTATTAGGTTGAACGAATCGCCTCTACAGGATCAAGTCTCGATGCAGAGAAGGCAGGAATAATACCACTTATTACTCCAATAATAGCAGAAACTGAAAGTCCTAATATGATATTGTGAACCGTTAAACTTAAACTAAAATCAAGCATGTTCCCAGCAATCTTTGTTATACTCCAAACAATAGTTAACCCAAAAACTCCTCCTAGTAAACACAAAAAGATAGACTCAAACAAAAATTGAAGAAGAATGAAAATATTTTTTGCACCTAATGCTTTTTGAATCCCTATAATCTTGGTCCTTTCCTTCACAGAAACAAACATAATATTTGCAATCCCAAAACCTCCAACTAATATGGAAAACCCACCAATTACCCATCCTGCTAAATCTATAACAGAAAATAAATCATCTAGTCCCTGCTTGATTAAACTTACTTCATTCATTGAAAAGTTATCATCTTCCAAAGGACGGATTCTCCTTATGGTACGCATTATTCCTCTTAACTCACTTTTAAGTTCTTCATTGCTTATACCTTGCTTTGCACTTATCATTAAAGTAGGGTTGCTTCTTTTTTCTTTTAGAAACTTTTTTGCAAATAAATAAGAACATAAGATTTTATCATCTTGTGAATTCCCTGTAATGCTTTCTCCTTGCTTTTCGATTACACCAATTATTTTCGCATTTATTCCTGAGATCTTTATGCTTTCACCTATAGGATTTAAGTTGTAAAAAAGAGCTTCTGCAACATTACTCCCTATAAGAACAAGGTTTCTTCCTGTATTCATTTCACTTTGAGAAAAAAATCTCCCCTTTTGAATATTGAACGACACAATTTGAGTAAATTCAAAAGTCACTCCAGTTATCTCCACATTTTCAAGAATATTATTTCCATTTTTTACTATTCTGTTTCCGCTAAAAGCAAAAACAACAGCATTTGCATTTATGCTTCTGTCTTGTATTTTTTTAAATTCTTTAAAGCTAACTTCTGGCCTTTTGTAATATTGCCACCACTTGTATTCGCCACCACCAATACCCCAAGGCCATTTTTGTATGTACACCACATTTTCACCTAATGAATCAACGCTATCACGCACGTTTTTTTCTAAAGAATCCACAATCGTAAATACAGAAATTATTGCTACAATACCTATAGTAACTCCTAGTAAAGAAAGAAAAGTCCTGAGACGATTATTCACAATTGCCTGCCATGCAAAACGGATTGCTTCTGTAAAAATTTGGATATACATTTATACTTTCAAAAGTGTAAAATTACGCATTTTTTAAAGGATTTAACAATTGAGCAAAACTTATTAACACTTCCGATATTTTGATTCTTAACAGCGGTATATTGCTTAGAATTTGGGTAAAATTGCAATTATGATTAATGATAATAAAATTATTAAAAACGCGCTGATATCTGTATTTCACAAAGATGGATTAGACACAATTGTGAAAAAGCTTAATGAACTTGGAATAAACATATACTCTACAGGAGGTACTCAAAAATTTATTGAAAAAGAAGGTTTTAGTGTAAATAAAGTTGAGGACTTGACTTCTTTTCCATCCATTCTGGGCGGCAGAGTAAAAACACTACATCCAAAAATTTTTGGAGGAATTCTATCTAGAAGAGAAGAAAAAGATGACCAGTTACAATTGGAAGAGTATACAATTCCTGAATTTGATTTGGTAATTGTAGATCTCTATCCTTTTGAAAAAACTATTGTATCCACAACAGATGAATCAGAAATAATTGAAAAAATTGATATCGGTGGCATTTCTTTAATTAGAGCTGCAGCAAAAAATTATAAGGATGTTCTGATAGTTTCTGAAATGAAACAATATAATAAACTAAATGAACTTTTAAGCAATGGGAAATCATCAACTTCTAAGCAAAGAAAGGAATTTGCAACTACTGCTTTTAATATAACCTCTCATTACGATACGGCCATTTTTAATTACTTTAACAATAAAAATACGCCTGTTTTCAAGCAAAGTATTAACACAAAAAAAGAATTGCGTTATGGAGAAAATCCGCATCAAAAAGGTGTTTTCTTTGGAGAAATAGACAATCTATTTGAACAGAAAAATGGAAAGGAGCTTTCCTACAATAATTTATTGGATGTAGATGCCGCAGTTAATCTAATTGCTGAATTTGAGGAATGTACTTTTGCCGTTTTAAAACATAATAATGCCTGTGGTATAGCCAGCAGAGAACGGCTATTTGATGCTTGGAATGACGCTCTATCTGGGGATCCTATTTCGGCATTTGGTGGAGTTTTAATTACAAACCGTGAGATTGATAAAGAGACTGCAAATAATATTAACAACTTATTTTTTGAAGTAATTATTGCTCCAAGTTATTCAGATAAAGCCCTGCAAATTCTTTGTAGAAAAAAGAATAGAATAGTGCTAATTCAGAAAGATATTGCTTTGCCAAATATTCAGTTTAGAACTGCACTAAATGGAGTCTTATATCAAGAAAAGGACTTGATATCAGGCAAACAATCTAAAATGAAAACTGTAACTAATTTATCAGCAACTAGTAATCAAATTTCTGATTTAGAATTTGCTACAAAAGTATGCAAACACACAAAATCAAATACTATTGTATTCGTAAAAGACAAACAATTATTGGCAAGTGGAATTGGCCAAACTTCAAGAGTTGATGCACTAAAACAAGCAATAGAAAAAGCAAAAAACTTTGGATTCGATTTAACTGGAGCAGTTATGGCATCAGATGCTTTTTTCCCTTTTCCAGATTGTGTAGAACTAGCAAGTATTGCTGGAATAAAAGCAGTTGTACAGCCTGGCGGTTCAATTAAAGACCAACTCTCAATAGATTATTGTAATGCAAATAACATGAGTATGATAATGACAGGGACAAGACATTTTAAACACTAAAACTAAAAACTATGAGCTTTTTTGATTTCATGACAGAAGAAATAGCAATCGATCTTGGAACTGCTAATACATTGATTATTCATCAAGATAAAGTAGTGGTTGACGAGCCGTCTATAGTTGCTAAGGATATACAAACAAATGAGGTGGTTGCGATCGGGACAAGAGCGCAACAAATGCAAGGGAAAACACATAAAAAAATAGAAACTATTCGTCCCTTAAAAGATGGTGTAATTGCCGATTTTCAATCTTCTGAACAAATGATAAGGGGTTTTATAAAGATGATGCCAAGAAAAAGATCCTTGATTACTCCAACTATTAGAATGGTTATTTGTATTCCATCAGGAGTTACTGAAGTAGAAAAAAGGGCAGTAATTGATTCTGCTGAACATGCAGGTGCAAAAGAAGTCTTTTTGATTCATGAGCCAATGGCAGCTGCTATAGGAATTGGGATTGACGTATTAGAACCAAAAGGGAATATGATTATTGATATTGGCGGAGGAACTACCGAAATAGCAGTTATTTCTTTGGGAGGTATTGTAACAGAAAAATCTATTAGAATTGCAGGAGATGAATTTACAGACAACATAAAAAATTACATGAAAACACGACATAATATTGCTATTGGCGATACAACTTCTGAAAGAATTAAGTTAAATGTGGGTGCAGCACTAACAGAACTAGAAGAACCCCCAGCAAATTATCCTGTACACGGAAGAGATTTGATGACTGGTATCCCAAAAGAAATAGTAGTAACTTACAAAGAAATCGCAAGCGCTATGAATAATTCAATTGAACAAATTGAAGAAGCAATCTTAGGAGCTCTTTTTCAAACACCACCTGAACTTTCTGCTGATATTTATAATACTGGCCTGTATTTAACTGGAGGTGGCTCTATGTTAAGAGGGCTCGATAAAAGAATAGCACAGAAAACCAAGCTTCCTGTATATGTGGCTGAGGATCCTCTAAGAGCAGTGGCAAGAGGTACAGGTATTGCCTTAAAGAATATTGCCAAATTTCCGTTTTTAATAAAATAATATTGGTTGATGTATGCACAACCTAATTCAATTTGTAAAAAAATACCATTTTATCCTTTTATTTCTACTTGTTGAGGGGCTCTCAATTCTCTTACTTGCTTCTAATAATCATTATCAAGGAAATAGAATTAATTCTTTCACCCAAAAATATATTGGTAATTTTCATGCTGGATTATCTAATATTTCAGAATGGTTTAAATTAAAACAAACTAATGAGTTTTTAGCAACAGAAAATGCAAAATTACATTCTCTTCTAAAAGAACAAAATACTTTTGAAAATGAATCAATCTATTTTGAAGAGTCTTTATTTAAATACCAATCAGCAAAAGTAATCAATAATTCTGTCCATAAGAGCAATAATTATTTGACTCTAAACAAAGGAAACATACACGGAATAAAAGAGGGTATGGGAGTTATCACTGGAAATGGAGTTATAGGGATTGTGCATTCAGTTTCTAATAAATTTTCATTAATAATTTCAATTCTACATCAAAAATCAAGTATAAGCGTAAGGTTAAAAAATGAACTGTTTTTAGGAAGATTACTCTGGAACGGATTTAATTATAGAGAAGCGACTATTAAAGATATCCCTAACCATGCACAAATAAGTGTTGGAGATACTATTATTAGTAGTGGAAATTCAGCTATATTTCCTGATGGTATAGCTATTGGTAAAGTTTTATTGTTTCAAGAAGAAGAGGGAGACAACTTTTACAAAATAAAAATGCAGTTTTTTGAAGATCTTAATAGTGTGGATTTTGTTTTCGTAACAGAATCATTAATAAAAAAAGAAAAAGAATTATTAGAAAAAAATGCTATAGATGATTAAACAACTTTATAAATATTTTTGGCTCGCTCCAATTTTTATTTTTATTCAGGTTTATGTGTTGAACCAAGTACTATTTAACGGATATATAAATCCTTATTTTTATATTATGTTAATTATTTGTCTTCCGCAAATCACTCCTAGATGGTTGTTGCTTTTTTTTGCTTTTTTCTTAGGATTCTTTTTAGATATATTTGAAGGATCCATTGGGTTTCATTCGACAGCTTGTGTATTCATTGCATTTATTAAACCGTCCATAGAACGATTAATTATTCCTAAGAATACTATTTCGGAAGAACAAGATTTATTTCTTCAAAGATTAGGATCTAAAATGTTTTCTGTCTTTTCACTAATCCTTATTTTCACACACCATACTATTCTGTTTTTACTTGCACATTTTAAACTTACAAAATTTTCTGAAATTTTAGGAAAGATCTGCTTAAGTAGTCTTATTACTTTCACTATAATTATTATTTGTCAATTCTTCTTCTTTAAAACAGAAAAACGATAATGAAACTCAATCAGAATAGAGTATTAGTTGTAAAGGGAATCTTTATTATTATTGCTTTTATCTTCCTTGCAAAATTATTCTATATCCAGATTATCAATGATAAGTACAAATTCTCTGCTCAAAATAATGTGTTACGATATGATGTCAAATATCCTGGAAGAGGACTTCTATATGATAGAAATAATCAATTATTAGCTTACAATGAAGCATCATATGATTTAATGGTAATACCAAGAGAGATAAAAGAAGATATTGATTCAGTATTACTTTGTAATTTCTTAAATATCACTATTGAAGAATATAGTAAAAGAATAAAAAGAGCAAAAAAATATTCCGAGTATAAAGAAAGTGTGTTTGATAAGAAAATTGAGGCAGAAACTTTTGCTAAACTTCAAGAGATTCTTTATCAATTTCATGGGTTTTTTGAGAGAACAAGAAGCACCAGAGCCTACCCACTCAACACTGCTTCACATGTTATGGGTTATTTAGGTGAGGTAAATGATAATACAATAAAAGAAGATGCATATTATATCAGTGGAGATTTAATTGGTATCAGCGGGGTGGAGGCAGCTTACGAAGAGCCATTGAGAGGTGAGAAAGGTATGGAACTTGTTTTAGTTGATGTTCATAATATTAAAAAGGATAAGTTTAATGAAGGTAAATATGATACAACCTCTGTGTCAGGAAATAATATAGTATTAACAATTGATGCTGATTTACAACAATATGGTGAGCAATTGATGCAAAATAAAATAGGAGGTATCGTTGCTATTGAACCCTCAACTGGTGAAATCCTTACACTTGTTTCCTCACCTTATTACAATCCTAAAATTTTAACTGGAAGAGATAGATCTGTAAATTTTAAGTCCCTTTTAGAGAATGAGAATAAACCCTTATTTAATAGGGCTTTATTAGGGCAATATGCTCCTGGATCTACCTTCAAATTAATAAATTCTCTCATTGCTCTTCAGGAGAAAACTTTAAATCTCTATGCAAATTATAATTGTGAGGGCGGATATAAATATGGTAATGATGAAATCTTGCTTTGCCATGATCATACTAATCCTTTAAACCTAGAAAAAGCAATCACAATTTCATGTAACACATATTTTTGTAACACGTTTCAGAAATTATTTGACAAATACAATAATCCAGATACTGCTTTTAACGTTTGGAAAGATCATGTGAAAAGCTTTGGTGTTGGAGAGTGGATGAATAATGACTTTACCTCAGGAAAGAAAGGGTTCTTACCTATAAGCAAAACTTATGATAATATTTATGGGAAGACACATTGGAATGCTAGCACTGTTTTGTCGCTTTCTATAGGTCAGGGAGAGCTATTGCTAACTCCTATCCAAATGGCAAATATAACTGCAATTATTGCAAATAGAGGATCCTATTACACTCCTCATATTGTAAAAAAAATTAGTAAAAAGAAAATAACTGATGAGCAGTTTACAAAGAAAAAATACACTACAATAAATCCTTCTCATTTTAACACAATAATTGATGGTATGCAAATGGTATTAGAAGATGAAGATGGAACTGCAAAAAATTGCAAAATAAAAGATTTAAGCATTTGTGGAAAAACAGGAACTGCAGAAAACAATTCTGGCAATGGGGAGGATCATTCTATTTTTATTGCATTTGCTCCGAAAGATACTCCTGAAATTGCAATTGCTGTTTATGTTGAGAATGGAGGCTGGGGATCTACTTGGGCAGCACCAATTGCTACTCTTATGATTGAAAAATATCTTAAGAATGACATTAGCAATACCATTTTAAATGATTTTATACTTAATGGAAATTTGATGCAATCCCAATGAGACTTACAAAAAAAATATTTAGGGACATAGATTGGATAAGTGTTTGTCTATATTTATTTTTATTATTATTTGGATGGATTAATATTTACGCTTCACAATATAATGATGATCAAATGATTTTATTTGATTTTACGCAAAGACACGGGAAACAACTTATTTTTATAGTAGTTGCCGTTTTTCTATCCTTTATCATATTAATAATTGATTGGAAATTTTTTGAAACATTTTCTTATATTTTATATGGAGGGATTATCCTTTTACTTATTTCTTTGTTTTTATGGGGAAACGAGACTGGAGGTGCTACTTCATGGTTTGAGCTCGGTAATTCTTATAAATTCCAACCCTCTGAATTTGCAAAATTTACTACCACACTAGCACTTGCAAAATACCTAAACACACACAACATAAGAATGCAACCAATAAAAACTAAAATTATAACTTTTACAATTATTCTAGTTCCTCTTATATTAATAATCTTACAAAATGATTTAGGAACTGCACTTGTTTTTTTCTCTTTAATATTAGTTCTATTTAGAGAGGGGTTATCAGGAAATATCTTAGTATTTGGGCTTGTTATTGCAGCTCTTTTTATTATAACACTTTTACTAGATAAATTTATCTTCAGCAGTATCATAATAGCAATTGCACTAATTATTTTTTTGTTCTCAAGAAGAACTAAAAAAGAATTAATAGTGATTATCTCAGGGTTAACATTGGTTATTTCTTTTGTTTTCTCGGTTAATTATATTTTTACAAAAGTTTTATCCCCACATCATGTAGAAAGGATTGACATCCTGCTTGGAAGAGAGATTGATCCGCAAGGTGCAGGTTATAATCTAATTCAGTCAAAGATTGCTATTGGTTCTGGTGGGTTTTTTGGAAAAGGGTTTTTGCAAGGAACACAAACTAGATTTGACTTTGTCCCAGAACAAAGTACAGATTTTATCTTTTGTACAATTGGAGAAGAATGGGGTTTTTTTGGTTCCTTAATTTTTATAAGTATTTTTATAGCTCTACTTTTAAGACTTATAATCCTTGCAGAAAAGCAAAGATCAAAGTTTTGTAGAATCTATGGTTATGGAGTTGCTTCTATCTTGTTTTTTCATTTTGCTATAAATATTGGAATGACTATTGGACTTGCACCAGTTATTGGTATTCCTTTACCATTTATAAGTTATGGGGGATCTTCCCTAATTGGTTTTACAACCCTACTTTTTATCTTCTTGAATTTAGATTCATATCGTCTTCAGATCTTGAGATAAGAAATCCTAAACTCACTAAGACTTAAAAGATTCTCTTAGAGAGGTCTCTTTTAATAAAAATCGTTTCTATTATCTATAACTTCAGCATCTTCTTTAAGCGCGTTATAGACAGAAGCAGATGCATTTCGTATAATTGTTGTAAACATTTGCTTTTTTTGTTTGCTAAAATCACCAGAATCTCGCACTTCATTTCTGCTAATTACTTTTGCCACAAAAATTGCGTTTTCTCCTTCTATAGCCTCTATTATTTCATTTGTTTCTGAAGAAGAAACCATCCCAAGCAATTGCGGCTCATTTCCTAAATTTTGAATTTGATTATTTAAGAAGTTAACTTTAGAAGCAATCTGAATTTGACTATTCATTCTTGTTGCTAAATCAGTAAGAGTACTAAATGACTCTGAATTTATTTTTTCTATAATTATTTTACCCTTTTTCTGTTTCTTCACAATTGCAGTAACTTGTTCTTTAATATCCTCTAGAGAAATGTCTCCTTCCTGATTAATTTTTGTAAGTGTTGCTACAACATAACTATTTCCGAATTCAAAAACTTCAGAAATATCGCCAATATTCGCATTGTACATCCATCTCACCATAGCTCTTGAATTTTTTAAACTGGGAATATCTTGCTTACTAGGAATAACTTTTGCTTCATCTCTTTTTATCAAATTATTTGCGTCAGCTAAATCATCAAAGGTAGTAGTATCTGTATTTAAAAGCGCCCCTGCAAATTGTGCTGCCTGAGTGTAATAATTATGATACGTTTCTGAACTTGGCTCGACAACCCTATCAATATAAGCAATCTTTACTTTTTTTACTTTCTTACTCTTATCCGTGACCTCAATAAGATGAACCCCAAACTGAGATTGAACAATAGTAAGTTTGCCTCTTTCTGCAGTAAAACAAATGTCATTAAACTCAGCAACCATTGCGCCCTCTTTAAACCAACCTAAATCCCCTCCTTTAATTGCAGAACCTTTATCTTCTGATTCTTTTCTAGCGACTTCTCCAAAGTCAGCACCTTTTTCAATAGATAATTTTAGAGCTTCTATCTTTTTATTTACCGAATCAATACTCATAGCTTGAGTTGGAGAAATTAGAATGTGTCTTGCCTCAACCGAATCTGGTCGATATTGAAGATCCGTTAATTTTGAAACCCTATATGTAGTTTCAGAAAACTTATAAGGTCCAATTACTGTTCCTTTTTCATCTGAAAATAAAGAAGTTACATTTGTATCTAATATTGCATCTTCTTTTACAAAATTAAAGATTGCATTGTTATTGTCTGTATTTCTCCTTACAAAAACCTCATAATCCTCATAAGCAGTAAAAGTTTCAGTTATTGCATCCAAATTATTTTTTGTGTCTTCATCATCTTTTCCTGAAGGTAAAACTGCATAAACTACATATTTTACATCTCTAGATTCATCTTGTTGAAATTGAGAAATATTTTTCTTGTAATAAGTTTTAATTTCAGCTTCCGAAATATCCACTAAACTATCAGCAATAAATGAATAAGAAACCGGAACATATTCAAAACTTATATTTGCATTACTTTCATTAAAATTAGTTCTTGCTTCAGCTGAACTCACATACATTCCTTGCTCAACTAAACTATTATACTTTTCGTTTTTTCTCAGAGTCCTAATATATTTCTCATAACCCAACCATTGTTCACGAGCTTCTGCATTTTGTTCATTTTCAATGTTCTTCATGTACTGAATAATCTTGGCTCTATCAAACTGCTTAGTATTTGGATCCTGGAAAATTTGGATTTTACTTATTTCAGGATGCACATTATTTCCTTGGAAAAGCTCAAACATCTCTTCAGAATCTACATTAATTCCTAACTCTTCAAATTCTACATCCATAATTAGTTCCTTAATATATTCATCCCAAATAGAAATTCTTATTTGAGACATTGTCCCCTGATTAAGTGTAGAATTAGGATTTGAAGCTTTCCAATTTTCAGTGCCTTTTTGTACTCTTGCTTCAAATGCTTGAATGGAAATTTCTTCATCTGCAACTTTTCCAACAAAAATCCCTCCACTTCCTCCACTTCTTTTGGATTGCATAAAATCCCCTAATATAAATGCTAGCATTGCCAAGCCAATAACTGATAAGAGCAATGTAGATCGTTTTCTAATACTTCCTAATGTTGACATACCTTATTTTTTTGAGGAGGCAAATATACAAAGTTCTTCAAGATAAAAAAAACATTTTTAAAACAGAGGTTACTGATTTTGATGAATTTGAATAAGTTGAATACTTCTATCATTGACACCTTTTACTGTAAGTTTAAAATCATCTATTTCTACTTCAATATTTACTTTTGGAATATCTTCATAAAAATGCAAGAAAAGACCAGCTAGAGTTTCATACTCTTCAGATGTAGGAAGGTTTAGTTCATATTTTTTATTAATAAAATCTACTTCAACTCGTGCAGAAAACAAAAAAGTCTTGTTATCAATCTTTTTTTCGATCAAGGATTCCTGATCGTGCTCATCTTCAATCTCTCCAACAATTTCTTCAGTAATATCTTCAACCGTAACTATTCCTGAAGTTCCTCCATATTCATCTACCACAACTGCAACTGCTCTATGTTGCGTAATAAATAATTCCAATAAATCTGAGGCAACCATAGTCTCCGTGACAATTGGAATAGGCATCAATATTGATTTAATTCTTTTAGGTTTTTTAAACAAATCCAAGGAATGCACATATCCAATAATATTATCGATGTCATTTTTGTAAATCAGAATTTTTGAAAGTTTGGATTTTATGAACTTTTCTTTTAATTGTGCTATAGAAGTATCAAGTTCAACTGCTATTATTTCTGTTCTTGGAACCATGCATTCTCTGGCTTTAATAGTTGGAAGTTCAAGTGCATTTTGCAACATTTCTACCTCAATATTACTTTCCTCATTCGCCTTTAACAAACTAAGATATGCATCAAAATCTACTCTATCAAAAAGCCTCTGGTTCTCTGGAACTTCTACTTTAAATAAAAGCTTTAGAATCCATCTAGAGAGTATAATCATAAGCAAAATAAAAGGGTATAGAATGATGTATGTTAGTAAAAGAGGAAGTGAAAATAACCTTAAAACACTATTTGAATTAATTCTAAAAATTGTTTTCGGAATAAACTCAGCTACAGCTAAGATAATAAGAGCAGAAATAATAGTTTGAACTAAAATTAATAAGAAAGAAGAGGTAATAAATTCTGTTAAATTTTTTTCTAAAACTTTCGACATTAGCACTCCATAAACCACAAGTGCAATATTATTCCCAATAAGCATTGTTACAATAAAATGAGACTCGTGTTTAGCAAAAACAGATATAATATTTGATGTAAAACCTTCTGATTTCTTATCTAACTCTAATTTTAATTTATTGGCTGAAATAAATGCTATTTCCATACCAGAAAAAAAAGCAGATAATAAAAGCGTAATAATAATTAATAAGGAAGTTGACATTGCAAGGGTAAAAGTAGAAAATATATTTAGTTAAGAGTATCGTTTCTTTCTTGGATATTTATCTTTCCTCTAATATTAGCAATCTTATAAGAAGAAAAATCAGGAGTGGCCTCAAACCCTTCCCCAAAAATTATCTCTTTACCGGAGATTATTTGTACTAAATCTTCAGAATAAATCAGGTTTGATCTTTCGTCCCATATGAGTTCCTCTGTATTTAATTTTTGATTTTTACTGTTAATTAATTCAACATTTATTCGAGCAATCATTTTTTGGTTATTATCGTTAATTACAGCTTCTTGTGCAGTTAAAGTTGAAGCAACAATTGCTGAATCGTTATAAAAATATACAAGAATTCCTTCTGAAAAATCAATCACAGGAGTTGGGTTTGAGAATCTTTTAATTTTATTTGCAATAATTTTCACCTTGAGAATTCCATTTTCAGTATAGATGAGCTCGGCTTGCTTCATGGTTTCAGAAGGTAAAATTTCAGTTGTTACAAAAGATTCCACAACTTTAGGGTCATTACTACAGGAATAAAAGAGAGTTGTTAAAAGGGGGAAAAACAAACTTTTCGAAACAAATATTCTAAGACTTCTTCTCAATCTCTTGTTCTTACTTTAGTTTTTTCGTTTATCCAACATTTCACTAAATAGGGTTGTCCTGCTTCAATACCTTCAAAAAAACATTGCTCAGTATTAGGAAAAAACTTAGAGTAAGTAGCAATGGATTTGTTAGCTTTATCAGCAACATTTCCGTCAATCGATTTTGCTTTAATAAATTTATCAACCACCAACCAATAAATAGTTGCTTGCTCAAAATCAGACTTTCCGCATTTTTTTATAGATGACGCGTAAATATTTGCAATACGAATATATGGCTCTCCCCAATCGGGACGTAACTCTGAGGATTTATACGACATTGAGCGAGCTGAACTAAACGCTCCTGATAAACGATAAGCATCAGCTAATTCTAAATAGTATCGTGCTTTTGTATTATTCTTATCTTCCATTTCAATAGCTTGCTTAAAATAAGTAATTGCATCAGCATATTTATTTTTTGCAATATTCATTTTTCCTACTTTACTGGCAGAAGAGGCGGAAGGAGAAAGCTCATGCAGTTTTATTGCAGCATCAAAATAAAGTTGATTATCAGTACATTCTTTACTAGACAAGAGTCTTGTTATTCTATTTAGTAAATCAACATCTTCTGTGTTAGTGTCAAATTTAGAAGAAAAAATTCCAATCAAATCATCACAATTGGCATAAGGTGCGAAAAGTGATTCAATAATGATAGAAGCTTGAGAATAATACTTTTCTTTTTTACTATTATTTATAAGATTATAATCACAAATTTCAGCAACTTTTGCATATCCTTCCAAAACAGTTTGTTTATCTAACTTCTCCTCTTTTTCCATATGAGTAATAGCCTTGAAATAAGCTACTAAAGCTCCTGCCTCAGAACTTTCGCCTTGCATTTCTACTGATTTGCTAAGTATAGAATGTGCTTGCTCAAAACTAGAAGGGTCATATTTTATCAAATCCGTTCCTTTTTTCCCTAACACATAGCCTTCTTCTCCAAAATACTGAATTCTCTTATCATAAATCATCATAAGTGTATCAATATAAGAAGCTTTCTTTTCTGGAGTTTTTTTTATCAAATATTTGACTATAGTAGGTCCATTCTTAAAAATATTCCCGCTTGATGAAGGGCAATTATTATAAACCCACCTCCATGGTTTAATAGCATCTTCATAATTTTTTTGCTTGTAATACTCTCTGTAAAGGGAAAGATTAATTACGCATTTCACACTATCTTCCCCGTATCTTGACTGGGACTGCACAGCTCCAGCTAATAACAACATGCTAAGTAGTATTCCAAATTTTCTTCTCATTTTTTTATTAATCGTATTTTCTTTTAACAAACCAAATATCTTTAAGATTTAACCCTATTCGGAAACGTAAAAATTGTTCTTTTATTAAACTCTTATTTACTGTCCCTCTTTGACCCATCTCTACAGAAAGATCTATATCTGATTTTGTTTTTCTAAGTGGTAATCCAAAACCAAGACTGATACTCTTTTCTGTAAGTTGAGTATTATTTAGCTGCAGATATGATTGAGCAAATTTACCGCCAAATCGGTATTTGATAAGTTTCCAGTACTTATTTATTGCATTATAATCAGGTGTATATTGCAGGCCTCCCGAAAAGCTGCTACTATTAATAAGTTCATCCGTTTCTCCAAAAATTCTATAATCTGACCATTTTCTAGTAGAATAATCAGCTGCAAGCAACCATTTTTTATCCATATTAAAGGAAATGCCAAAAGCAATATTTTGAGGGAACAGCATGCTATTTGTAAATCCGAAAGTAGTGTTCTCAGTAGTATCTTTTACAACTTCATAAATGGAAGACACAACGTCATAAATTTCAGTAATCACCGATTCCTTAGCTAAAATTTCCGTATTATTATTAGAAGTAATTCCGATTGTAATGTGTCTCTTCTCATCAATATCTTTATTATATAAAAGTCCTAATTGATAATAAAATCCTTTAATTGAGATACTTTTACTTGTTCGGGTATTAAAGCTCTCATCATCATTAAAGATTACTTTACTATTTCTATCTAATCTGCCAAAAAGATAATTAGCATTTGCTCCTAACGACAAGTTTTCGCTCAATCTATAAGCAGTTCCCACATACAAAACATTGAGGCCTCCATCTCCATTATATTCATAATTGACTAGACCTATATTGTCAAGAAGCGTATCATCTTCTAAAACATAACCAATATTACTAAAAGGTATTATACCAGCACTCGCACCCATCTTTTTTGTAAGAGGGAATCCTAAAATAAGATGTGAAAAAGAGGTGTAATTAGTGGTTTGATCCAAATCTGTTGTAAACATATTGGTGGTTTTATGCGAACCTCCTGCAGAAAAAATAAAGGAATTTGGCTTAAATGTAGTATATGAAGCAGGATTGTAAGGATTCAGAATATTGGGATTATAACTTGCAATAGAAGTTCCTCCCATTGCTGCAAATTGAGGAGAAACATTAGATTGTAAATCACCAACTCCGAAGC
>Ga0187827_10004137_pt1 | contig 18046 bp, 16 predicted proteins | sample ETNtaG_39_FD_167969 | JGI IMG/M metagenome (GOLD analysis project Ga0187827, IMG submission 167969) | Marine microbial and viral communities from oxygen minimum zone, Eastern Pacific Ocean - ETNP2014_SV_150_PacBio MetaG (Illumina Assembly) | ecosystem: Environmental > Aquatic > Marine > Hypoxic... | reverse complement strand
GGGAAGAATGTCAGCGCCCTCACCGGCAGCATATTCGATGGCACGCTCGATGACGGCGGAATTTGCTTCGATATCTTTTGACACCGGGATCTGTGCACCCGCTACTCTCATTGTGTAACCCTCTCGGGGAATAGATGACGAATAGTTTTTTGCAGAGGAAGTTCAGTCTAAACTGACGGCAGGCATTTGTGGATTCAGGATTCAAGAGGATTCAGGATTCAGGATTCATCGCTACTCGAAGCTGGATACTCAAATTCGCTGGCCAACAGTTCTCTGCCTTCAATATTCTTGTACCTCATGACAGCTTCCATCACATACCGCATCGAAGGCATGCACTGCGCCGGCTGCGTCTCATCCGTTGAGAAGGCTATCGGCAAGGTGCCCGGCGTCGCCTCGGTGAATGTGAATCTGGCCACCGAGACAGCTCGGGTGGAGCCAGCCGAAACGCACCCAATGGAGGAAGACGTCATCCGGGCAGTTGAGAAGGCCGGATTCAAAGCGTTCGCCGCAGCAGCATCACAAGACCAGACAGATTTGCACGAGCGCAAAATGGCCGAGATGGGCCAATGGAAGAATCGCTTCCTGCTCGGCGCGGTGCTCGGGCTGCCGTTGATGGTTATCGGAATGATCCCGGCGATTCAGTTTGCAGGGAAATCATGGTTGCTGTGTGGTCTCGCGATGCCGGTATTCGTCTATGTGGGCGGCAGATTCATCGCAAGCGCCGGCCGGTCACTCATGTTTCGTCAGACCAACATGGATACGCTTATCGCGCTGGGTTCGACCGCGGCGTTTGTTTACAGCGTTGTCCAGACCATTCGTGGTGAGCCGGAAGTCTACTTCGACAGCGCGGTCATGATTCTGACTCTCATCTCCCTTGGGAAATTCCTTGAAGCCCGGGCCCGCGGCAAGACCTCGAGTGCAATCCGGAAGCTCATGGAGCTCGCCCCCGACGAGGCAGCAGTGATTCGAGAAGGCGAAGAGAAGACGATACCGGTTTCACAGATCGAAGTTGGCGATTCCGTCGTGGTCCGGCCAGGCGAACGCATCCCGGTCGACGGTCGCATCGCCAGCGGGCATTCCACTGTCGATGAATCCATGATGACTGGCGAGAGCCTGCCCGTGGAGAAACAGGAAGGAGATAACGTCACTGGCGGCACGTTGAATCACCAGGGCTCGTTTACCTTCGAAGCCAAACTGGTCGGCGCGGAGACCGCGCTCGCCCGCATCATCAAACTCGTCCAGGACGCGCAAGGCTCAAAGGCTGACGTACAGCGTCTGGCCGACAAGGTGGCCGCGGTCTTCGTGCCGGTAGTCCTCGCCATCGCGGCGGTGACCTTTGGTGCAACCCTTGTCATTGCCGGCGAAACTACTGAGGCCATTTTGAGAACCGTGGCCGTGCTGGTAATCGCTTGCCCCTGCGCGCTCGGCCTGGCCACGCCCACCGCCATTATGGTCGGGACAGGCCGCGGCGCATCGGAAGGCATCCTCATTAAAGATGCGCAGGCTCTCGAGCTGGCCGGCCGGCTCGATTGCATCGTCTTTGACAAGACCGGCACCCTCACCGAGGGCAGCCCCGCGGTTACCGGGATGCTTCCTGCCGAAAGCGTCAGTGATGATGAATTACTCAGGCTGGCCGCGTCCGCTGAATCGCGTTCCGAGCACCCCCTCGGTCGCGCCATTGTGGATGAAGCCGCTGCCCGAGGCTTAGAACTTTCCGAGCCCGAAACATTCGAATCAGAAACTGGCATGGGCGTCCGGGCACAGATCGGCGAGGACCGCATTTTCGTCGGCCGCACCTCGAATCGCCCGGCAGACCAGCCAGGTCAGACGGTCGTCGTCGCCCTGCGGAACGGCCGCCCGCTCGGACAAATTTTGCTGCAGGATCAGATTAAAGACGATGCCGTTGACGCCATCCGATTGCTGCATGAAAGAGATGTTAAGACCGTGCTGCTCACCGGCGATCATGAAGAAGTTGCAGACGCGATTGCCCGCGAGGTCGGCATGGATGAGGTCTTCGCCGACCTGAGGCCCGTCCAGAAAAACGAGAAGATCGAAGAGCTTCGCAAAACAGGAAGCACGGTCGGGATGGTCGGTGACGGCATTAATGACGCGCCCGCTCTGGCCGCGGCAGATGTCGGATTCGCCATGGGGCGCGGCTCGGCCGTCGCCATGGAGGCCGGTGATATCACCATCGCCGGCAGCAAGCCTTCGAGCGTGGTCACAGCCATCGAGCTCAGCCGCAGGACTCTCACCACGATTAAGCAGAACCTTTTCTTCGCATTCGTTTACAACGTTCTGGCCATCCCACTGGCCGCGTTCGGCGCTCTCAATCCAATGATCGCGGCCGGGGCCATGGCCGCGAGTTCCGTATCGGTGGTGATGAACTCGCTACGGCTGAACACACAAACATTCCAGGACCAGCCTCGTGATGACTAGAACGGTATGTCATCATCGTCATCGTCATCCACATCGCTTTCCGGCGGGCTCTCGTCCTCAAGTTCATGCCGCTCCGGCTGTCTGCTGATTGCTTCGGAAGGCTCTGCCGCATTCGCTGGATCAAACGGTTGCTGCTCTACATTTCCGTAATCATCCTGCAGCAGAATCTGCACGCGTTGCTCCGCCGTCTTGAGGAATGATTCGCACTTCCGGAGCAGCTTGATGCCTTCCTCGTATTTCTTGAGTGAGTGATCGAGGGAAAGATCGCCCCGCTCCAGATCAGAGACAAGCTCTTCGAGGCGAGACATGGAACCTTCGAAGCTTTCGGACTCTTGCTCAGTTTCTTTTTCAGGCATGTTCTGCATTTTCCAGTGATTCCACTCTCGATTTAATCCTGCCCTTCGACAGGATGGTTTCCATTAACTCACCCGGCGCGGTGTCTTCCATTTGCTGGATCACCGTGCCATCCTGTCTGCGTGCGACGCTGTATCCTCGCTGCATGACTCTCAACGGGCTAAGGGTGTCCAGCATTCCGGCCAAGCGATGCAGCTCGTCCCGGGCGTGAGTCACCCGCTCCCGCATTCGGAGCCCCAACCGTCCGATGAGCTCGTCGAGCCGCTGTTGTTTCTGGCGGACAAGCTCAACCGGCTGCCGCATGGCATAGCTTTCAGAGCAGGTCTTCAATCGCAGCCGGGCCACATCCAGCCGATTCTGCAGGGACCGGCGAAAAACTCCTTGGAAGTCCTCCAGCCGCTGAAGTATTTCTGTCCTGTCCGGCACTGCGATTTCCGCAGCGGCAGTCGGTGTCGGGGCGCGATGGTCTGCGACCAGGTCCGCAATAGTGATGTCCGTCTCATGGCCGACGGCAGAAATAATCGGGATATCCGATTCGTAAATTGCCCACGCCAGCACCTCTTCGTTGAATGCCCACAGATCTTCCATACTCCCGCCGCCTCGCCCGACAATCAGCAGGTCAAACCCGCCCATCCCATTCAGTTGCCGGATGGCGTTCGCAATCTGATGGGAGGCGCCGTGCCCCTGGACCTGAGCAGGATTCAAGAGAATCTCCACTGCAGGAAAACGCCGTTCGAGCACTGTCAGAATGTCTCGAATAGCCGCTCCGGTGGGCGAAGTGACAACACCGATTCTGGTCGGCAGCGGAGGCAGGTTCTGCTTATGGAATTCGTCGAACAGACCCGCCTTCCCCAGCTTTTCTTTCATCTGCTCGAAAGCCACCTGCAGGTCACCGACCCCGCGGGGCTGTGCCTGGTCGATGATAATCTGATAGGTCCCCTGCGGCGGATAGACATCGAGGCGGCCGTTCACCAGCAGTTCCAGGCCGTTTTCGATTTGAAACCGCAGCCTCGAAGCGGTCGATCTCCAGATTACAGCATTGAGTTGGGCATGACGATCTTTGAAATTGAAATATATGTGTCCAGCCTGCGAAGTCTTGACACTGGAAACTTCACCCTTGAGCCAGATCTGTGGGATGGCCCGTTCGATGGCCGCCTTCACTTCGTGGGTGATCTCAGAGACCGTATAGACTCGGGCCTCCTGGTTCGTGCGAGCGAACGAACGTCGGTGGGATTGCATGTGCGAACCCTAACGCGTTTCGCGAGTTTGCCCAAATGGGATTCGATTGGATGACCGGTGCGCGCCCAGCGGGTGCTCAGACCATCGCGGTTTCCATCGGCTGGTCACTCAAATACTTGACGAGCGTCACTTCATTACCCGTCGAGTTGTAGTTGACCTCATCTACGAGGGCTCTACTCATCTGGATTCCTCGTCCATTCTCGAGCCACATGGACTCGGGATCGTCCAGGTCCGGCAATTTGGTGGGATCGAAACCAGTTCCCTGGTCACAGATGATGTACGACACCGAGTCATCCTTCATGGAGAAAGTGACAGAGACTTCCCGGCCGCGCTGGTCGGCGGCGGCCAGCCTCTGCCGCAGAAGATTGCCGAACGAATTTGACTCCAGCGCCACCTTCTTTTCATTGAAGGTGATGCCAAGATTTCCGTGCTCGATGGCGTTCACGAGCATTTCTGTCAAGGCTGTTTTGAGCGCGTAATAATCCTGTTCATTGAGGACTCCCTCTACAGGATTCGCCAACTCATCTACAGTGTCAGAAATGTTTGAGAGATCGTTGCCAATTCGTGTCACAGATGTCACTTCCATTGACATCAGTTGAACTCCTTCCTGGATACTCGGCCCAACAAACTACCCATAGCCAATTCTGGCCACGCGCCATTCAACTGCAATTTTTACCAGAGAGAGGCCCTCTTCACAACTTCAATGATCATGCCTTCCGCAGTACGATTGCGGCATTTGTCCCACCAATTCCATAAGAATTACTCAGAACCGTTTGAACGCCATACGGCCTGGGTGTGCCAGGCACATAATCAAGATCACACTCAGGGTCAGGCTCCTCGAGATTTATCGTAGGAGGAAGGAGCTGTGACTGAATGGTCTTCACCGCACAGATGACCTCGAGCGTGCCGGCTGCCCCCATCGTATGACCCATTTCTGATTTCACAGAAACGACCGGAATCTCCGATGCTCGATGTCCAAAAACGTGCTTGATGCAGGCGGTTTCAATCCGGTCATTGTAAGGAGTGCCTGTGCCGTGGGCGTTAATGTGATCGATCTCGTCGCTCCTGATTCCGGCATCGTGAAGCGCGCTGGCCATCACGGCCTTGATGCCGTGGCCCTCCTTATCAGGAGCGGTCATGTGGAACGCGTCGTTATTCATTGCGTGTCCAAGCACCTCGGCATGAATGGCAGCACAGCGGGCCTCCGCTGATTCGAGAGATTCGAGGACGACCACTCCCGCGCCCTCGGAGAAAATAGTGCCTTTGCGACGCTTGTCGTAGGGCCGAATGGTATCCGGAGTCACCGCCCGCAGCGCGCACAATCCCGCGTAGGAAAACAGGGCGAGCTCGTCATATCCGCCGGCGACCATGGCATCCGCCCGGCCCAGACGAATCTGGTCAATGGCGAAACCAAGAGCGGCAACACCCGACGCGCACGACAGGGATATGGAAGCCTGCGGCCCGGCAAGGTCGAATTCCTGTGCAGCCAGGTCCGTGGCCCTGCTGAAAGAAAAGCCCTCAAAATCTCCCACACGTTTCTCACCCTCGCCCGCGAGGCTGCGAAAGAAGGCTTCACCCATTTCAGTGCCGCCGAAGTTGGTGGCCAGGCAGCAACCTGCGCGGGGTCCACCGGTCACTCCTGCGTCTTCAATGGCTTGTTTCGTTGCGGCAAGCGCGTATTGCACCGCGCGACTGTGTTCGGCCCAACCGGGCGGGGGATCCCAATCTTTGACTTCGCCGCCCAGCGAATTGCGGGTGTCAGCGGTATCGAATCGGGTGATATCCGCAAGACCGGAACGGCCGTTGGAGAGGTTGTCCCAGAAGGTCTCGACGTCGTTCCCAACGGGTGAGATCGCGCCCATGCCGGTGATGACAACTCGCTTACTCAAATCTTCCTCATTCGGGCAGGCTCAATGTGCGGTAGACCCGCTCTTCCCGTGCGGGTGTCTGAGGGATTTCCGGCGTTTCAATCCCATTCCAATCCAACCGGGGTGCATCACCCCAGAGCAGCTCGAGGTCGTAATAAATTCGAGATTCCGGGTCGAAGACATGGACGATGACATCAAACAGATCGACCAGCAGCCACCGCCCGGATTCCTTTCCCTCGATGTTGCCGACTTTGACCTTGTGACTCTTGCAGGTCCGCCGGATGCTCTCCGAAATCGCGCGGAACTGTCGCGTGCTCTCAGCGGTCGAGAACAGAAAGAAATCCGCCAGGGCGCTCATTCCACGCAGGTCGAGAATCACGATCTCTTCAGCGTGCTTATCTTCAAGAATCTTGGCACAAAAGGCTGCCAGAGTTTCAGGTTCGATGGTATTTTCCTTTCAGAATAAGAATGGAGTGGAGCTTTTATACAGACAGCCGCGGCGAGATCAAAGCCAAGCGGGAAGCTGGCCATTAGGAACCGGCCATATTAAGGTATGGTCAGCCACTCTTCGTTGGAACACTCTGTACATCACCCGATACCCATGCCTGAATTTAAGACCCCGCTGGAAGTAAGACTCACCTGCCGCGAAAACCAGCTTGAAGGCACTGCCTCCCGAGCGCTGTCCGGGTATCTCTGCACCAACATCGTCATGATGGACAAGCAGTACGCCGATGCCTTCGAGGAGTTCTGCCGCAAGAACCCCAAGCCTTGCCCGCTTGTCGACATCATCCCGGACGGCGAAATCGAATGCAACGCAGTCGCCGAGCAACTCGATATCCGTACCGACCTGGGTTCTTACGATGTCATCCGAGATGGCGAGATTACCGGCTCCGTCAGGGACGTATGCGACCTCTTCACCGAAGACACGGTCACCTTTCTTATCGGCTCGAGCGTTTCGTTTGACGGGCTGCTGCGTGAGAAAGGCTATGCTCCATCCTTCGGGCCATGCATCTTCATGACCGATCTGGATTGCGAACCCTTCGATGTATTTCACGGCAAGATCGTGGTCACGATGCGCAGCTTCCTGCCGGAGGTCACCGACATTGTTGCCGAGTACACCAGCCACTTTCCCAAATGTCACGGCGGGCCTCTGAGCAAAAACGACCACGCAAAACTGGGCATTGCTGATCCGCACAAGTCCTTTTACCCGAAGGGCGGCCACATCGTTACGGAAGAGGGACACGACCGTCTTTATTGGGCTTGCGGGGTGACGCCCAGCATCGTCGCTCACAACGCGAAGCTGCCCTTAATGATCGTCCACACCCCGGGGCACGCGATGATCACCGATATCGAGACGGAGAGTCTATGGCAGGAAGAATCGGTCTGACGCTCATTTCGCAGCTCTGAAACACATCAGCCAGGCCAGCATTTCCCTCCTCTGCCTGGCGGTTACGTAGCTGTGTCCCATTCCGCCGAGCTCCGTGTATGAAACAAGCAGGCCCGCGTTTCTGAGTCTCTTCGCATGCCGACGCGCTTCCGCCGGCGGAAAGACGACATCCTTTGCCCCATGCAGGATGTGTATCGCAACCTTGGAGGAGCTTGAAGGTATTTCCAGATCGGCCGGAAAGTGCCCCGAATTGAGGAGCACGGCGGCAAACCTGGTGGTCTTCGAAAGTGCGAGAATGCTGGCCAGAGTTGCGCCGGATGAGAATCCGGTCAGGTAGATCCTTCGCCGGTCTATTCGGTATTTCTGTGTAACCTGTTGGATGAGCTTATGGATGCGTGGCTGGTCCTTCGATGGCTCCCAGTTCCGGCCGGATGGCGCGGGGCACAGCAGGAAGATCCGAGATTCCCTGGCGGCGACCAGCCAGGCATTCAGCGCATGCGACGGCTTGTCATCCGTGCCATGAAGACTGACCAGGAGCGGTCTCGATTTCTGTGTATCGGGAACCGCCAGAAGATAGCCCTCCTTTCTGATGATTGTGGTCTCGCCGCCGGCCGGCATTGCCTGAATCCAGGCAACCACGCACAGTCCGGAGACTGACAAACGACAAGCAAAGGTCCGAAAAGTCACTATATTGTCACGCCCTAATCAGACGGAATTCATTAAAGAGGAGGGATTCAAATGTCAGAGAAAATGCGCAGAAAGCTCACTTGGCGAAGCAAGAGAGCCAATCATGGCCGCAAACCAACACTGGGCAAACGCAGAGGCCAACTTTGGAAGAAGAGAGGCCGAAAGTAAGCTCAATCAAATACTCAAAGAAAAAGGCATGCTGTTCAAGCATGCCTTTTTTTGTGGCCTGAGGAAGAGCGGCAGAGCGGAAGTGAGCTTCCGGCAAGCCTGCAAAATCGATCAGGCGCCGCTCAGGGGCCGGATAAGTGGCGGTATCAAGTGAGTTTTTTGGCGGCATGGTCGTGAGGGGATGTGTTTTCCGTACGATATCCCGTCACAAACTGGCGTGATAATAAGCGCCCAAGCCGGTAATCATAACAGTCACGGAGGGGCACTTGGTGCGGATGACGAGGGCGCTGAGAGCTCTGTTACGTCTGGACTTCCACAGGCTTCGCTGCCTCTAGCTAGAGGGCGATCCTGTGGTCGCCAGATAGCACGACGATGCCGGTGGTGAAGGTGCCCGTTCGCTCGGGGTTGAGGCTCGGGTCGGGCTCGATTTCGAGGATGGTCATGCCGGTGTCGTCGTTATGGAATATCTGGCCCTGGGCGGCTTTGTCGATAAGGCAGTGGTAGACGGGCTCGATGCGTTGGAAGACGTTATGAACGATATCCCACTGGGTGGAACTGGGGAGTGGAATGCCGAATCCGTCCTGTAATTTTTCCATGCGGTAAAAAGGCATGCCCGCGCCGTATTTCAGGAGGACGATGATGCTGCCGGCAGAGGCGTCGTATTTCTCGTTACCAGCGTCAGGTGGAGGTTCGACGGTGAAGATTGTGCCGCACAGGCCACAACGCAGTTTTTCGAGTTCGTATACTTTGGCAGCCACCATGGGCTGTCCGGTAATACGAACTAATTTGCCGGGAGTCTGCTCATAGAGGGTACCGGTGTCGCACTCGGGGCAGGCGTCACCCGGTTTCAGTTCGGGATGCGGCACGGACACAACCTCGGCACCTGGGTAATCGTCGGCACTGTTGCGGCCGTGTCCTTTGGCCGATTGTTTCTCGTCGTCGTTTTCTTTGTCCTTGTCTTGTTCGTCTGCTGTGTCGCTGCCGTTTGCGGGGCTGCCGGGCTCTTGGCTTCCTTTGGCATCATCTGATTCAAGCACGGCCTCTGTCCGTTCGGTCGTGCGAACCGTCCCGAGGAAGAGCTTGCGCAGGTCGCGGATGGTGACACCTTCACGTCCGAGCAGGTCAAACAGGTGTTCGACGGTGCCCGCCATGCGCTCGATGAGTTCGAACTTTTCGGGAGTTACTTCCGTTTTAACTTCAGCGAGGAATTGCTGCAGCTCCGCCTGGCTGACTTCACCGACCTCGAACGTCTTTCCTTTCGATTCAGTGATGACGTTGGACGGTTTACGCGGCGAACGTCGGCGTCGTTTATCCGCTTTCCGTTTTCGTTTTCTACTTTTTCCCAATTGGTGTCGATTCCAATATTACGGCGGTAACGAGTGGCGATTTCCTGAGCGTTAAGCATGACAGGAACTGACCCTCGTACAACCAGGTATTGATTCGTTTCTCGATGTGCCCGCGGGAGCATCATTAAACTCATCCGGCGTACCAACGCTTCTGATTTCTGAAAAATCGTTCCCAGGTTAATTGCTGAGATAGATCACCGCGGCGATATCGGACGCCACAAAGGAGCATCTGCTGCCGAAGGGTTGCCGTTCCACAGGAGCACCTGCAGCTTGTGCGCATCCAACGCACACGAAGCATGACCATCCTTCACAGGCCACCAGCGAAAACGTCCCTTTGAAAGACGCTTATGGCAAAGCCAAAACCCCTGGCCATCGTAAACCAGAATCTTCAGCGCTGTTCCCCGGCGATTACGAAATACGAAGACGCTCCCTGAAAACGGGTCACCTTTCAAAGCCTCTCGGCTCAGTTGAACCAGTCCGTCGATCCCCTTTCGAAAGTCAGCCGGTTCCACCGCCACCAGAATCCGCATTTGCGGGGTGACTTGGATCATGCCGACCTCCAGAACGCCTCGACAGCCTCCACAGCAGTCCGGCCGTCCAGCGCTGGCAGCCGCATCGTCATCCGGCTGCCCGATGCTGAATGCAGTTCAATCGTCACGCAGGAGTCGTCGTTGCTCGGCTGACCAGGCGGAGCCAACTCCAGAAAAGTCGGAACTGCCGAAACACCGGCTGACAATCCCGCCTTTTCCTTCAAAGTGTAGTAGTCAAGGCTCAACACCCGAGCCACCAGACTCGGACTATGCTCACGAGCCAGCTCCGCTGCCGAACGCCAAATGCAATCCGGAAGACGGCTGCCCTTTCCTTTAGTTCGGCGATGTTTGGCCAGGCGCCGGGACAGCCGCTTCAAATCGCCAGGTATCTGAGTACCGCTTTTGCCCATGGAAATCCTCCCCGGTTGAAAACCGAAAAGGATACCAGCACGCTGCATGCTTAATCATGCACGCTTGCCGGAAGCTCACAATCGATTTAGGTTGGATTCCGTAATGGCAATCCTTCTAACGGCAAGACCACCAAAGCTCGAATAAACCCTCTCTCGCCTGAAGCAACCTAATACTGTCAAAGTCAACGAAAGAAAGACTAATCGCTTGTTCATATGACACGGCTAACAGTTCTATTCACCCGAATGCATATCGGGTATTTTTCGTCCACCCGCGCTATTGTGAACACTTGGCCAGGCGAGTCAAGAGTTCACAATGAAGGGAGTTAGTCTCGCGGCTTCCATCCCTGCCCATCCCTGGGTATCGAAACAGGCGAGGCCCCCGCAATCAGAATTAATTCTCTCCGGTTTCATCGAGCCCAGGGGGCTGGCCTGTCTGGCGGCAGATTCTTGCCCACTCCTTTAACAATTCCCTGGCAAAGAACAGATGGCCGTAGGTGGTCATGTGGCCATCTCGGAACTGCCATCGGTAGGGATCTTTCGCTCCCCACGACCGAGGGACAAGCTCGATGAGGTTTGCGTTGGCGTGTTTTTTATCGAAATCACGATAGGTCTGAAGCAATGAGGGTGAATAGGCGATCCAGGGCAGAACCGAATCAAAGCGATACACGTTACTGCCCGCTTTCATCAGTTCGAGCATCAGGTCGCGCTCCTCATTCCACGTCGTAGGGAAGACCACAATGCAGGTATCTGTGGGCTGGTATTTAAGGGCCGGCTTGAGGAACATTCTCCGGGCGATGGATATAGACATCATCCCTCTGTGAAACCCTTTGTATTGGAAGCCCGGATTCACGAGTCGAACGGTCTCCGCCGCAATATCGAAAAACGATCCGCTGGTAGCCGAATGTGACGTCATGGAAGCGGAATGGGAAATGATGGCCACTCGCTTCGGCGGGATGGCCTTGAGAATGGGAATGAGCGGTTTGATCACCGGATCGTTGATCAGCTCTCTGGCCAGCGAGACAGGATTCTGTCCAGGTATGCGACCGAAATCGACAGCGTTGGCTACCCCGCCCGGCACGGGATCCACACGAACGTTGTCAATGAAAATAACCCGTTCGGCCGCGTTCGTACTCATGAATAAGATCAGCTTGGCGATTCTGGACTTGTCCATCCGTATGCCTGCGGTCGACACCATTCGGTGGATGTTGATGGCAACCGTCGTCGTCTCTCCGGCCGGCAGCCGGACGGTGTTTGCCGTGAATCGGGAGTCGTGATTAAAGCTGTTGGCATCGTCAATTCGCACGTAGATGGGCAGGTCTTTGGCTGAAGGATTGTGCGCATCAAACCGCAGCGTTCTGTACGGGCGCAAGTCCATCGGCTTGTTTGCCGGTTCGATGAACATTCCCGGCCATTCGGCCTTCGGCGCGAAGGTGACCTTCAGCGACTGTTTCCCCTCGGTCGCGTGATCCGGGCTTGAAGCGATCGTTACCCCTGCAGTTTTCCAGACAGCTTTTGATTTGTCGGCCGACTCGCAATTATCGATTACCAGCGGTTTCTTCGCAGGAGGCAGCGGCGCTATGTCGCCTTTGCCCAGCGGCGTGAGCCGAAAGGTGTCGAAGAACACTGTCTGCGGAGAATCGGCCCTCACCTTCGGCGCATAGATGATGAAAACGGTGATGCAGGACGGGTCCAGCAGTCGGCCTCCTTTGGTCAGCAGGTGGTCGAACACTAACTTCATGCGGGTCATACGACCGGGCGGAAGAGCGAACACACCCCCGGGCTCGAAGCGGTCCTGGTACCCCTTAGAGTATTTGTCGTCGATACGGATGGTGAGATGAACTGGTTCCGCGTGAGGATTGAACGCGTCGAACGTGATGGAGTGGTGTTGGCTCCAATCAAGCGGCCTCGCCCGTGACTCGATACGCAGGGAGGCGCCCGGTTTCTTGAGGATGACCTTCAGGCTGCTTTTTCCGCTTGTGACGTGCTCGGCGCTCAGTTCCGCGTCCGCATCGCCAATCTGCCAGACCTGGTGGCGCGCATCGAAGGACTCGCAATCGTCAAGGCTGACGGGGGCCGGACTGGGAGCCTCTTCCCCCCACGCAAGCCAAGTCTGAGAAATGACTGCAATGACCACCCACGAACTCGGTGACGGTCTCATGTCTGCCCCTTTCACAACAGGCGTTGCGTCAGTTTCGATTATTCCGGCTCGACGGCCCTGCCAACGGCTCTTCAGATAGTCATCCAAGACGACCACGTTTTGACGGATTTCAGGGGCGAAGCCCCGGGCCGTTTGCCTGGCCCAGCCCAACGGGCTGGGTGAATGGTACAAAGATCTGAAAAGGGGCAACGCCCCGGCCATTTATAAGAAGGCCATTCATTGGGGCAAATGACCGGGGCGTTGCCCCTAAGGATGATCTGCCCGAAAACCCAGCCCGTTGGGCTGGGCTAGGCAAACGGCCCGGGGCTTTGCCCCTGAAAATTGTCATTCAAATCCGTAGAATTGCCTTCGTCTCGGCCTACTAATCGCTTCGCCGGAGAACCCAGAGGGCCCCACGCTGCAACAGGATTCGGTTGACGGGGTGCTCGAACGCTTCAACGCCATGCCCCAACGCGTTGTAGCATACGCGAGCGTTGCCGTACTTTCGTGCCCACAGAATCGGGTGCGTCGCATCCTCCCACTCCGCATCGATCAACGGCTCGACGGAATCAGAGATTCGCGGGCTCGTGTAGAGCTCGTCCCTGATAACGAAATCTGCGAGGCCCCGCGTAAAAGGGTGGCTCGTAGATCGAATGTGCATCGAGTGGTCTTGAAAAGGCGCGTGGCCCGAGTACTCCCACTCCCACCATGCGCCGAGAATCTTGCGGTACTCTGGCCAGTCATCAAAGCAAATCGTAGCGCAATGCAGTGCGAGCATGCCCCTGCCACTGGCAAAGAAGTTCAGCAGCTCCTGCCGTGCCTTGGGTGACAGCTCAAAATGCCACTCATCTCGCCAGTCGGGCGTCTGGTCGCAGGTCCATCGGACGCAGTTCAGGGTCAGCATGTCAAAATGCTGGAGGCATCCGTCTTCCACACCTGCGAAATCCTCCTCGATGTCGGATTCAATGCCCGCTTCCTCCAAGACACCCGCAAGCATCGGCGAGGTCGCGCGATAGTCGTGAGCCACCCCGCCGCTCAGAATCAAGTTTCGAATCATCGTTCAGTTCTCCGCACGGGCAAATCGCGTGGTTCGAGTTCATCCCGGCCCTCATTGCTCGCCTCCTCAGCACCCATTCTGACTCCTTGAGAGAGACGATCTGGCTACGGCAGATGAACTGCCTCTCCAAGGGATAATCTCGCAGGACGCAGACTCCGCCTTATACCTTTCCGCTGGCTGACGTGTCAAGGATTGGCAGTTCATTGCCCGACGGCTCGTAGAGACCCCTCAGCGCGGGAGTCAACCATCGGGAGGCCCGTCACGTCGCTTAGATCATCATCGGCCGTACGGATGCGCAGCGACGCCTGCCAACGACCTTCTTCCTGATTCACACGGATGCGTATCTTGTGTTCTCCTGCAGTGAGAGACACGTTGTGTTTGTACCCGGCACGGGTGACGGGACGCGTGTGGTCGTGACGGTAGATGAGCGCGCCGTCGATCCAGAGCAGCATCTGGTCGTCCGCCTGTACCTTGAGGAGGTAGTTTCCTGATGTGGGAACGTTGACACGAGTCCTGGCATAGATCGTGGTGAACTGCGGAGCGTTCAGGCTGTTTCCGATGGTCTGTAAGCCGAAATCCAGAACCCCCAAGTGATCCCAGCTCGAAAGTCTGAACTGCCTCCACTCTTTCTCAGGCGACAGGTCTGCTGACCCATCGAGGGAACCGGCATCGTCGTTGGAGAGGTAATCAAGCTGGGGCGAGACTTCCCAATCGAAGGGGCGCATCAGGGGAATCTTCGACGTTGAAATAGTTCGAGTGCCGCTTAGCAGCTCTGCTTTAAGTAAGTACTCGCGCCGGAGAAGATCGTCGAGAGCAAGCTGACTGAAATCCAGATCCGCGAAAGAGACCTCCGGCAGTTTTCGCAGATCAACGTCTCTGTTCATCAACTGAAGGTCCTCGCCTCCGGCCCCCGCACCATGGAGGACAACTCTCAGACGGGCCGTCCCTTCAGGCTGCCGCAGCTTACGCAGAACGACTCTGCATTCGGGAGGAAACTCTGGGGCAATGACGAGACTCTTGAAGTCGAAGGATAGCTGAACAGCCGGGCCTGGTCTGAGCTCCCATTCTGTTCCTTTTCCGGGGATCAGATTCCCTTGATACTTTTCATCCCCACGTTCCGATTTGGGAATGTTGACCGGGCTTAGCAGGAACTGATCGATCCGAACGCCATCTTCGTGCATGAACACGTGAAGGTAGTGGTCTCCTTCGTCGAGTCTGACCGGATTGCCATTCATGTGACTCCAATGCCAGCGGAAGGGAACTCTATTGCCCATCCCGCCGATACCAGGTCCTCCCCTGTTAACGGCGACCCTCAGAAAATTTGAGCATTCCGTTCCCGTAGTCCAGAGCCTGCCATAGACGTAATAAGTGCCTGGCTCAGGGATGCGAAAGTGGTATCGCAACACCGTCAGATCGTCGGAGGACCGCACGTTGTAGAAATCGCGGACATTGTAGATCTCCTGCCCATCCCCATTGCCCATGCCTTCCTTGCAGTGAATGAAAGCGCCTCCGCCACAGAGAGAATCAGGTCGTGTCTCCCACCCGTAATTCATCTCAGTGAAGTGTTCAGCTTCGAAGACGAACGCGCCGTCAAGCGGGCGTGGCAGTTTCTGCCCAACAGGGGGCCTCAGTTCCGCTGCCCGCACTTTCTCTGTCCTCGGCTGGAGGCCGCTGTCCCTTTGAGGAATTGGAAGATGGGCCGCCCCAGGGTTTCTTCGCCTTTTGAAGATGCCTCCAACTACCGGCCCCTCAACCTGTCGAAGAACTCGCTTCGCTGAATCGTAAATGTAGAGCAGCTCCCCTCCAGCAGCGATCTGGTCGTCTCTCAGATAGGCCGGTACCAGGAAATCCAGCGACGATGGCAAGCTGCCATTCTCCAATTCATAGCGGAGCAGCTGATCGCGCACCTGGAAAAGGTCGGCCTCAGCTCTGTCAGCCTCCAGTCGGCTGGCGCGGCCTGCACGATGATTGGCAATCAGCAAGCCGATCAGTATCGCGCCAGCGGCTGCAATCGTTCGGAGTTGACGGCTGCGCATTAGGATTATGAATTGTTCAAGGATGACGGCTAGAGGAGCGGATCTTCATTATGAATCCGAACCGTCAATGTCCGCAACCTTAGCGACGATGGGCCGCAATTCGCCGACCACGACTTCTGCTGGGCGGAGGGGCTGCAGTGATCTGTCCAAAATTTATTTGATGGTCGAGGTCCGGAGTTCTGCTTCGGGACAACAGAACGTGACGAATGCGGATGAAATATCCCTCATATCGCAAATCCTGGATTGCCAGAAACAGGGCAGGAATTTCTGAAACAGGCACTTGTGCTGGCCCCTACCGAATCCTGCAGAGAGCGAAGTTCAGAAACTCTGGAACCTGTACTGTCAGTATCCCATTCGCATACTCAAACTTTGGGGCAGCCTCATCGGTTTCTACGGTCCGCAGACGTACCTTTGAGGGCTTCTTCTTGAGGGGAAGACGGAACTTGAATGCATCGACAGGGGCGTGGCCCTGATTGAAGAAGTTCACAACGGTCTTCTTCCCTTTCTTCATGACGTTGATTTCCACATCCGGCGGGCAGCCCGATTGGATGAGGTTGGTGGTCCAACTGCATGCATCCTGCACGAAACGGAGCCGGTCGGTCTTCTCTCTCCATCTTGGCACAAGCTCATACGCGATGGTGGCGTCCACAGCGGCGCAGGCCAGGGCATGGCCATTGCCATATTTGTTAAGGATCAGGGCCGGGGACTTGTCTGCCCACTGACCAAGCACCTGCGCGCTGCTCACAGCGTACGATGGCGCGCTGACTTTCATCTCCTTCAGTTTTTTGACTCTGTACCTGAACGTCCGCAGGTTTTTTTCAAGGGGTACTTCCGGCGATCCGATGTAGGTCACTTTTGCTGAATCCATCGCCAGGAATTCTTTCAGGGGCAGGCCAACGCAGTTTATCCTGCTCCCCTTCTTGAACGACGAGAGGATCGGATGCTCCTCAACGATCTGGATGGACTTCCTCGCCTTGCTTTCTCCGAATGTAGCGCCGATCACGTCTTTCAGTCCTTCATCCTCACGCTTCGTGCCGTACTTCGTGTGGGTGGCCAGCGGGCCGGTGGCGATGAGCAATCCACCGTCACTCACCCAATCCCTGAGCATGCCGATCTCCACGTCGGACATCCAGGATGCCTCCGGAAGCACCAGGACTTTGTAACGGCTCAAGTCGTTTCGGATCATCTCCTCGTGCCCCAGAGGAGGGATCAGCACGTCGGTGGGGACATGTGCCCTCACCAGTGAATAGTAGGTCCTTTCGCAGAAGTAACCGGTGCCCCAGACACCTGCGTGCTTGGTCCAGGGCGTATCCAGGTACTTGACCCAGTACGTCTGGGGCGGGACGTAGATGGCCACCTCATTCTCCGGCTCGTAGTCCTTGAGATCGCTGTTCTCTCTGATGAAGTCGATCGCCTTCTTGATGTAGTACCAGCGTTCCTTGTAGTCCGGCATCCACGCTCTTCCCACGTGTGCGTAGGACCAGACAGATTGGCCGTCAACGCCCTGGGCAAAGGAACAGATCATGCCCTGGAACATGTCGATGGGTTTCGTCCCGTACCCGTCCCACGTGTTTATCCAGTTGTGAATGGGTTTACCCCTTGCGGCGGTCCGGACGAGGCTGGTGATGAAGGAGACCCAGTACTCGCGGTTCATCCTGATGTGAACGTATGGATCTACCTCGACCCTGTCGAACTCCTCGGTCCGAGGCTCATTCGTCCATTTCGTTCAACTGCAAATGCCCCGGTTGGAAACCGTCGGTCACGCCCCGCTCCCGGGGAACGGCAATTCCGGCAGCCACGGTAAACCTCAGGAATACCGGGGCGAATTGACGGTCGCCGCAGCCGTGCTCAAGGAATCCGATCCTGAACTGGCCGGGCAGTTGATGCATGCCTGGCGCATTGGCGGACGGCCGGTCCAGGATCAGGAACATCCGCTCCTGACCGCGACCACCCTCGACGAATCGATTCCATCCGTGACCCCCGCCTGGGAGAGCGTGCATCGCCAGGGGCTGGGAATCATCTCCAAAGCAACGAATGCGGACGGTGCGCCTGTATGGGCCTTGTTCCGGGCTGGCAGCGCAACGCACCACATGGATTTCGACCAGGGACACATTCACCTGGCAGCATGGGACACCGAGCTTCTCGGAGACCACGGCTACCATACGGAGGACAGCGAAGGCAACCCCATCCCCGCGTTCACCACGTGGGTGCACAGTACGGTGACCTATGCCAGAGACCGGAATCTCGCCTGCGGCTACACCGGTATCGAAAAGGCTCCTTCACCGCTGCTCGCACATCTCGGCGCTGACTTCGATTGGTGCGTGCACAGGATCGTCAACAACAACTATCGCGACCCCTCACAATTCACCTACCTTGACATGCTTCCGGCGC
>Ga0187827_10004134_pt1 | contig 18050 bp, 18 predicted proteins | sample ETNtaG_39_FD_167969 | JGI IMG/M metagenome (GOLD analysis project Ga0187827, IMG submission 167969) | Marine microbial and viral communities from oxygen minimum zone, Eastern Pacific Ocean - ETNP2014_SV_150_PacBio MetaG (Illumina Assembly) | ecosystem: Environmental > Aquatic > Marine > Hypoxic... | reverse complement strand
CATACTTATCAAATAAAGAAAAAATCAAATTTATTCCCCTTTTAGAAAGCCTATCCTCATTATTCATCTTAGAAAAATATTTTTTGAATTGCGTATAACTCCATATATACGCAAACACCAATATTCCCAACTTACAATGGCCATAAACCCCAAATCTCCATTTTCATAACCATCTTTTTCGTAATCTCCCACAAGTAAAGAATACAATCAAAACCTTTATATACAAATTACCACAATCAAAACTAACATGGGAATCCTAAGCAGAATAAGAATCTTAAAAAGAATAATAGAAATTGCTTACACTATGTTCATAGTTATCCTTCTAAGCGTTATCGTAGGATTAATATTGGCATTCCCAGTAATGTGGCTTTGGAACTTTGTTTTTGGATCAATGTTACATATCAATGTTTTCCAAGCTTGGGCATTAAATATCCTTTCAGGAATTCTATTCGGTAAGGGCTCAGACACTTCACACAATTAGTCAATAACAACTAATATATCATCCTTATTTACATTATCCCCTTTCTTAACTTTAATTTCCTTAACAACACCCTCTTTAGAACTCAAAATTTCATTCTCCATCTTCATAGCAACCATCTTAAGAAGAACTTCACCAGACTTAACTTTCTGGCCGCACTTAACATTTACAGCAGTAATTGTCCCTGGAAGCGGAGCAACAACAGAATTATCTCCCCCTTTCTTCTCTTCATTCTTTCCAATCTCTTCTTCAATGTTCTGAACACCTGCCTTAGTCTCTACTTCGTAAACATCACCATCAAAATGGACTTTAATCTTCCCATTATCAGCATCTTCTATCTTGACCTTATGCTCCTTGCCATCTATTTTAACAATTACGTCTTCCATCTTGAGAACAATCTAATTATAATGGGATATTACCGTGTTTCTTTGAAGGCCGCTTCTCCCTCTTATCTATGATCATATCCAAACACTTAATCAACGTCTTTCTAGTCTCCTTAGGATCAATCACCATATCAACTTTTCCTTTCTTAGCAGCAACATATGGGTTTAACAATTTATCAGAAAACTCCTGGATCTTTTCCTTCCTAACTTTCTCCTTATCCTTAGCATTTTTCAACTCTTTTCTATTAACGATATTAACAGCTTGCTCCGCCCCCATAACTGCAATCTCTGCAAAGGGCCATGCAATTACCTTATCATAACCCATATCCTTAGAAACCATTGCAATATAAGCACCACCATAAGCCTTTCTCATAACTAAACTAATCTTAGGAACAGTAGCCTCAGAGTAAGCATAAAGTATCTTTGCACCATGTCTTATGATCCCACTGTGCTCTTGGTCCGTTCCAGGCAAAAACCCTGTAACATCAACAAAATTAACTAAGGGGATATTAAAACCATCACAAAACCTTACAAACCTTGAAATCTTATCGGCAGAATTAATATCAAGACATCCAGCTAATACCTTAGGCTGATTAGCAACAAGTCCAATAACGTTATTATTCAGCCTCCCAAAACCAACAACAGCATTCTGAGCATAATGTTCTTGAATCTCAAAAAAACTATTCTTATCCACAACTTCTTTAATAACATCCTTTACATCATAAGCCTTTTTAGAATCGATAGGCACAATATCTTTAAGGTTATTATTCAACCTGTTAGGATTATCTCCCGTATCCAAGAAGGGAGGGTTTTCTAGATTATTCTGAGGTATATAGTTAAGGAGCATCTTAATAATCCTAATTGCTTCTTTTTCACTATTTGCGTTAAACTGCGCAACTCCACTTTTGGAATTGTGCATTGACGCCCCACCTAACTCCTCAAACCCAATATCTTCTCCAGTGACTGTTTTTATAACTTCAGGACCTGTGATGAACATATTACTTGTTTTATCAGCCATTATAATAAAGTCAGTAAGTGCAGGAGAGTAAACCGCAATCCCAGCACACGGACCGAGTATAGTAGAAATTTGAGGCACAACTCCTGATGCTTGAGTATTCTTAAGGAATATCTCCCCGCCACCATCTAGCCCCCCAATACCCTCTTGAATTCTTGCTCCGCCAGAATCGAGTAATCCAATAACTGGAGCTCCATTCTTAAGTGCAAGATCAATAATATCAGCAATCTTCTTAGTGTGTTGTTCACCCATTGAACCGCCCATAAATGTAAAATCCTGAGCATAAACAAAAACCTTCCTTTTATTTATTGTACCATAACCTGTAATAACTCCATCTCTTCCCTTTGCCTTTTTATTAAGCTCCTCATCACTATCTAGCTCAACAAATGTTCCTATTTCCATAAAGGAATCAGAATCTAATAGTAGCTCAATCCTTTCAGAAGCAGTCAATTTGCCCTTTTTATGCTGGATTTTCACTGCATCTTTATCTACTAAATCGTCTTTCTTTTTCTTAAGTTCCTTAACGCTTTTATCGTATGACATTTTTCACTACCTATGTATAACAAAGGATATATTACCCTAATAAAAAGGTTTCGGTAGTCTATTTTAGTTCAAAATAGCCTAAAACCCTTCCCTTCTTTAGTACCAATTATCCCTCCTTCAACAATCTTAAATGTGATTCCTTTCTCCTGAGGAATAGACCTATGTTTCTTCAATATAGCCCTACGATTACCATAAGGCGTAACTTGCAGCTCAATCAAACATTTACTGCCATATTTTAACAAATCCCCTCCAACAATATTAACTTTATCCTTATCAGTAAAATTAGCATAAACCTGATTCGCTACCAACACAGGAATCTTCATCTTCCTAGCAATCTCATTAAGATAAGCTATCTGTTTCCCAAGCTCCCTGTTAGTTTCATAAACGTCATCATTCTTCCCCAGCTCAATTCTATAAAGCATAGCTATAGTATCTACAATTATCAATCCTACCTTATCATTAATTATCTTCCTTAACTTATCAAAACTTTTCTTCTGTTCTTCAAAAGTAGTCGGTTTTAAAAAAACAATATTATCCAATACTTTCTTATAATCAGGAGCAATTTGTTTAAGCCTGTCGATTGAAAAAGAGCCTTCGGTATCAACGTATATCACTTTCTTACCTTTCCTAGCCAAGTTTATTGCACACAACAGACATAAAACAGTCTTCCCAGAACCAGCGGGGCCATATACACAGGTTATAGTGTCATTGTCATAACCGCCTTCCAACATTCTGTCAAGAACTTTACTACCTGAGAATACTTTAATTGACATAAACAAAAAGTAGAATCCTCCAAGTTATAAATTTTTCGAGACAAATAAAAAAATTAAAAACCAAAGATTTATATTAAAAAAGAGAACAGATTAGGATATGGAATCCTTCATAAGAGCCTTAATCATGTTCGCTTATCTAATCGCACTATATTTTGTAGTATTCTGGCTTTTAGTGTTATTCGAGAAAAAACCAGAACAAAACCAAAAGCCCCTAAAACAATTTCCATTCGTAACTATTCTAATTCCAGCTTATAATGAAGAAAAAAAGATTACTTCTACCCTAAAGTCAATCCTCAAATTAGATTACCCTAAAAATAAGCTAGATTTCATAGTAGTAAATGACGGTTCTACCGATAATACCTTACAATTGATTAAGGATGTTATCCATGAAAATAAAGAGTTCAAAATAAGGTTAATAAACCAAAAAAATCATGGAAAAGGAGCAGCACTAAACAAAGGATTAAAAGAAGCAAAAGGAGAATTTTTCATATGTTTAGATGCAGATTCTTATGTCAAGGAAGATTCACTAAAAAAACTTCTACCTTACTTTGATAAAAAGGATATAGCCTGCGTTTTACCAGTCATGAAAGTGAGATCACCAGGAAATTTCTTACAAAAAATGCAGTGGTTCGAATATATAGTAAATATGTTCTATAAAGAATTGATGGGAAGGTTAGATTGCATCCATGTTACTCCTGGCCCCTTTAGTATATACAGAACAAGCATTCTTAAAAAAGTGGGATGTTTTGATGAGGATCATAATTTAACTGAAGATCTTGAAATTGCTTTAAGACTCCAAAGTAAAAACTACAAAATTATCCAAGCCTTAGAAGGAGAAGTTTCCACAATCTCTCCAAAAACAATTAAAAGCCTATACGATCAAAGGAACAGGTGGTATAAGGGTTCAATCTTAAATGCATTCAAGTATGGGAAGATGATGTTCAATAAAAAGTATGGTGATTTTGGAATAATCCAAATGCCAGTAATCATAATATCGGGAGTGATAGCAGTCATAATCATTACGGCCCTGTTTTATTATAACATTTGGAGGCCATTTGGGGAGTTTATCAAGATGAGATATATTGATTTTGATTTCTTAACCTTAATAAAGACATTCACATTTGATTTCCATATATTGGACCTAGATTTTACGAGCATATCCTTAGCGATAATCATGTTAATAATATCCGTATTTATTTTCACAAAATCACATGTGGTCCTAAAAGAAAAAGTTAATAAACATGGGATACTATCTTCGGTGATATACCTATTGTCTTATTTTGTTTTACTCGGCATAATATGGATTGGAATTTTAGTGGAGCTAATGATTGGTAAAAAACAAAGATGGTGAACACAAGAAGAGTAAGCACTGAAAAATATGTAATTGCTGCAGTTATAACTATTGGCATATTCCTTTTTGGACTTTTGTTGGGCCTTTATATCGAAGGCAAAAGAGCAGTCTATATCGAATCTATGGGCAGGGAACAAAATATGAACTATAACAGTCTCCAGCTCCAGTACGCTTTCATGGATCAGCTAAGTAAGGAAGAAAATTGCGATGCTGTCTCAAAAACATTCGAAGACAATATCAAAAATCTAGAATCCACCAGGGAAAGATTAGAAGAATTTGATGAGAAATCCACTCTAAACAAAGAGGACTTCAACATATTAAGAAGAGATTATGTTCTCGCCCAAATAAGGTACTGGCTATTAGCAAAAAGAACTAAAGATGTTTGTAAAAGAGATATAACAACAGTATTATATTTTTATTCCGATAATGTAGGGTGTCCGGATTGTGGCAAACAAGCTTTCGTCTTAACTTACCTAAAAAAATTATTTAAGGATAAGCTGCTAGTATTCTCTTTTGATTCACAACAAGAAGGAGAACCCATGATCAATATTCTCAAGCATACTTACAATGTTACCAAATACCCCACTTTAGTCATTGAAGGAGAAAAATTCACAAGTTTGATGGACAAAACAGAATCATTAAAAGAAATCTGTAGATACCACTTAACTGATGAAAAATGCGCACCTTACGTCCAACAAAATGAAACATCAACGGAAAACTAGACTCTTTTTATACTTAATTTTTATATCATTTCTATCAATAAAAATATTTCATCTAATTTACCAACAAGGAATTTCCTGGGATTCTGCCGTATATATAGAAATGGGGAAATACATCTTCTCAGCAGGAAAACTTGGCCTATGGGAATCATCAAGACCACTAATCTGGCCAACATTTTTAGGCACAATATGGAAGTTAGGGTTAAATCCCATAATCTCAGGAAGAATATTAGAGCTAACATTTAGTTTAGGCCTTATCCATCTCACATTCATAGTTGGGAAAGAAGTTTTTAACGAAAAAATTGCATTACTCTCAGCTTTCTTCCTAGCATTCAGCCAAACTTTCCTATCATACAGTTCAACAATATTAACAGCTATCCCCTCCACCTTCTTCGCTTTATTATCGGTCTATTTTTTAATCAAGAATAAATACTCCCTATCTGGACTTTTCATTGGAATAAGTTTCATGACAAGATTTCTGCAATTATTCATTCTAATCCCAATAGTTCTTATTCTACTGTACTTTAAAAAATTAAATCTAAAAAAATTAATAAAACTAAGCTACGGTTCTGCAATAGTTGTAATCCCTTGCCTAATAATTAACTACATTCTTTACCAAAACCCGTTACATCCATTCTTATTGCAAACACTCCTCACTAAATATACTGGCTGGATATACCATCAACCCTTTCAGTTTTACTTCATAAACTTATTCAAAGAAAACTTCTTAGTCTTATTCAGCCTAGTCGGATTATTCTACATATTCAAAGAAAAAAACAACAAACAATGGATCATTACTAGCATTTTCATAACTTTCTTCTTATTTTTCACCTCAACAGCACATAAAGAAATGAGATTTACTCTTGTCTTCTTGCCATATTTATACCTAATAACTTCATTTGGACTTGTAATTAGTTTAAAAAATTTAAAATCAAAAAGGGCGTCATTATTCTTATTAATCTCCTTAATTCTCTTATGGTCAGCCCAATCAATATCTCAAACCGCTGCCCTAAACTATGCAGAACCCCTCAACCTCAACAATTACCTAAAAGATGAGAATATCAAAGGAAACATCTGGATTACCAGCCCTTTACAATTAGTCAACACAAACAAAAAAGCAGATGAACTAATATATTATCCACTCTACAACTCAGAAAAAATAGACCAACTAATACCTAAGTTATCAAGTGCAGACCACATCCTAATCGACACATGCGATATCCTACCTTGCCCACCAGACGACCTTCAATGTACTGAAAAAACCACTCAACTGTTAGATTCAATAAAAGAGAAGTTCAATTTAGTCTACAATAAAAAAGAAAATAATTGTGAAAAGTTTATATTTAGCTCTTCTTCTTAATCTTAATAAAATCCCCAATAGTAAATGAATCACTCTTCACAGTAGGCACTTTCTCACCATCATCTTCATACTGTTCAATCAGTTTAACTTTAAGAAAACCTTCTAACTTCCGTGCAAGATTAATGCTCGGTTCAAACTTCCCCCCTTCCACATTATGGACCACAGATTCCTTCTCATTAATCATCCTAGCAAAATCTTCCTGCTTTAGCCCTCTCGCTTCCCTAGCATCCCTTATCTTCTTCCCATAGTCAGAAACAATCATCTGAATTACTTCTTTCATAACACCAGACTCTTCCCTAACTTCCTGTACTTTTTTCTTCTTCTCCCTAACTGCTACTCTCACTTCAGATATCACATTCCCATGTTTTCCACAATTACTACAAACATTAAGCTCAGTCCCCTCAATAGAGGTCTTAAACAATCTTCCTTGCGTACCACACATTTCACAGTTCATCTTCCTCCCTCCATTACCGTCACAATGACTTTCCTAACGCCTCTTGGACCATCAAACTCACAAAACCCCAACGATTGCCAAGTCCCCATTTGCATCTTTCCATCCTTAATTGGAACAGTCTCCGACGGACCAACAATAGCAGCCTTAACATGCGAATCACCATTACCATCTACTTGATCATGCTTCCAAACCCCGGCTGGAATTAACTTCTTCATTGCATCAACAATATCTTCCTGGACCTTATGATCATAATTCTCATTTATAATAATAGCACCAGTTGCATGCAAACAAAACACATTACAAAAACCTTCCTTAATCTTAGCTTTAGCAACAATTTCCTCAACTTTACTATTAATATCAACTAATTCCTCTCTCTTAGATGTAGAAAAAACAATCTCCTCTTGCATACAATATTAAAATCAAACAACATATAAATATTTTTTCCAAAACATAACTTCCAACCAATTAAAACCTAACGATAACTATTTAAAAAGGCAAACCTCAATTAATCCTATGGCAAAAGAAAAATTCCTACTCTTAAGCTTAAAAGAAGAAAAAGCAAAAAAAGTAGCTCAAGTTATATCTAATCCTAGCTGTAGAAAAATATTAGATCATCTAGCCGAAAAAGAAGCAACAGAAACAGAATTAGCTAATATATTAGATTTGCCACTCTCAACAGTCCACTACAACCTAAAGCAATTAATAGATTCAGATTTAGTAATAGTAGAAGAATTTCACTACAGCAAAAAAGGAAAAGAAGTAAACCATTACAAACTAGCAAACAAATACGTCATAATAGCTCCAAAAAGCACGTTTGGAATAAAAGAAAAGCTAAAGTCCATCCTCCCAGTTGTAGGATTAACAGTAATAACAGCAGGCCTACTACAGTTCTTCACAGGAAACATTGGAACAACCGCATCATTCGCATCAGAATCATTAGCAAAATCAGCACAACCAGTAATGGAGGCAGCAGTACAAGAAGCAGCCGCAGATACATTATCCGTAGCACCATCAGCTGCAGAAATGACTCAAACAGCGGCAGAAACAATTTCCCAACAATTACCTGGAACCATTGCACATCCGTTAATATCCAACATAGCATTATGGTTCATCATCGGAGGATTATTCGCATTAGCACTATTCATGTTATCGGAATACATAAAGAACAAAAAAGAAAAATGAAAAAAATATTACTCTCAATACTAATCCTCGTCCTCATCACTGCATGCACTATCCAAGAAAAACCAACAACTCTCCCAGGAAACAAAGAAACACCAATAAATGATGCAGAGTGCCAAACAAACGACGACTGCACAACAGGAGGCTGCTCAGGCATTGTCTGCCAATCAAAAGATACAGAACCAGTCTTCTCAACATGCGAATATTCTCCTTCATACGATTGCTACAAAACCATAGACTGCGGCTGTATCCAAGGCAAATGCCAGTGGCAAAAAACAGAAGACTTCAACACTTGTGTAAAGAATTCTAAGTAAAACCACCGAAATTATTTCACAATTTCCGTAATATTTTGTTACCATTTTTTCTGATTACAAGTATTTTTATAAGATTCTAGATTTTCTTAATATAACGAGCACGGAGGAATGAAAAAATGGTGAATAAAAAACTTCTAGAAAATACAGTCAGAGAAATGGTAGGTCCAGGCAAAGTAATCATGGCTATGGATGAAAGCACAGGTACTATGAATGGTAGGCTCCAAAAAGTTGGAATGGATCCAACAGTAGAAAGTGCAGAAGCTTGGAGGGAACTAATTGTCACAGCTCCAGATTTAACTGGTGTTGGAGCAGCTATCTTATACGAAGGAACCGTAGACCAAAAAGTTGATGGCACACCAGTTCACGAAATATTAGCAGAAAGAGGAATAGTCCCAGGGGTGAAGTTAGATCAAGGAAAAGTCCCAGTAATTAAACCTTACGATGAAAACAATACAATTGGTTTAGACACTCTTCACGAAAAATTAGAAGAACATGGAGGTGCAATAAGATTTGCAAAGTGGAGATCAGAATTTGTAATAGGCCCATATACTCCAACTAGACAAGCAATTGATGCTAATACGATAGGGCTCAAACAGTTTGTTATAGCATGTCAAGAACATGATGTAGTTCCAATTTTTGAACCTGAAGTTCTAATAAAAGGAGACCACGATATATATAGGGCTTTCAGAGTAAATCAAAGAGTTTTAAGCGCAGTATTTGAAGCACTTGATGAAGCTGGTGCTTATTTACCAGGAGCAATACTAAAGGCAAGCTTTGTTACGCCTGGTAGTACACATAGAAGGTTAGTGGACCATGGTACATATACAGAAGGTTACGCTGAACCTGAAGAAGTAGCCAAAGCAACAATTGACTGTTGGACATATGGCGGTATTGTACCAACAGACCTTGGAGCAGGAGTGTTCTTGTCTGGAGGATTATCTGATATTGATGCAGTTAGAAACCTTGATGCTGTTAACAAACTTGGAAATGAGGTGGGTGCTCCTTGGATATTATCGGCATCTTTTGGAAGAGCTGAAATAGGAGAGGCATTAGAGCATTGGAGGGGAGACCCTGCATATGTTGCAGAAGCACAAGCAATTCTAAATGAAAGAACAGCTGCATGTGGTTTAGCAAGAGATGGTAAATTACCTGACGGATTCAGATACGAAAGAACTGCTAGACAAGTAGGAAGATAACCCCTTCCACTTTTTTTCTTTTCCTCCAATACCTTTAAATAAACCCATAACCTCCTTTCTAACCATGAAAGTAATAGCAATCTCAGGAACACCAGGTACAGGAAAAACTACATTAGCTAAAAAACTATCAAAAAAACTATCATACCCTATTCTAGACGTAAAAAAATTCATAAAAAGCAAAAAACTATCGGAATCCTACGACAAGAAAAGAAAAACCAACATAATAGACACATCAAAACTAAATAAAGAACTAATCAAAGAAATAAACAAAGTAAAAAAAGAGCACAATCCAAAAGGAATAATAATAGACTCCCATCTATCACATTACCTACCAAAAAAACAAGTAACTCTCTGCATAATAACAAAATGTAACTTAAAGACATTAAACACAAGACTCAAAAAAAGAAGATACTCAAAACTAAAAATAAGGGAAAACCTCGACGCAGAAATATTCGACACTTGCCATATCGAAGCAAAAGAAAAGCAGCATAACACAATTGTTATCACAACAACGAATGCTTTAAATATGAACAATATATCCAAAAAGATAAAATGACAAATCCACAAGCAGAAGAACTAAACGAAACAATTTTGAACAACAACCCAGCAATCTTAGAGATGCTGTCAGACAAAGGCAAGGCCATATTCTTCCCAAAAAAAGGGATTCTAGCTCAAACAGCAGAAGCAAAAGGAAAGAAAATAAACGCAACAATAGGCATAGCTTTAGAAGAAGATTCTTCACCTTTATGCCTAAACTCAATCTCAAAAAACATTTCATTAGAACCAAAAGACGCATTTCCATATGCACCATCTTTCGGAAAACTAGAATTAAGAGAACAATGGAAAGAGATGATTATAGAAAAGAACCCTGACCTAAAGTCAGAAATATCCTTACCAGTAGTTTCAAACGCATTAACTCACGGCTTAAGCATGGTAGCTTACTTATTCGTAAACCCTGGAGATAAACTAATCATACCTGACTTATACTGGGGCAACTACAACCTAATATTAAAAAATGCATACGGAGCAGAATTCAACACATTTGAACTATTCAAAGACAACGCTTTCAACATAGAAGGGTTAAAAGAAGAACTTTCAAAAGGAAAGGGAACAAAAGTCCTATTGCTAAATTTCCCAAACAACCCCACAGGTTACACTCCAACAGAAGAAGAAGCAAGGGAAATAGTAAATGCAATAAAAGAGTCAGCTAGAGCTGGAAATAACATCGTAGCAATCATAGATGATGCTTACTTCGGATTAGTATACAAAGAAGGAATCATAAAAACTTCACTATTCGCAGAACTAGCAAACCTACATAAAAACATTCTAGCAATCAAACTCGATGGAGCAACAAAAGAAGATTACGCATGGGGTTTTAGGGTAGGATTCATAACATACGGAATAAAAAGCGGAAGCAAAGACCTATACGAAGCCTTAGAAGCAAAAACTGCGGGAGCAATTAGGGGAAACATTTCAAACGCTCCACACTTATCACAATCATTGGTGCTAAAAGCATTCACTTCACCGACATACAAAGAAGAAAAACAAGAAAAATACGCCCTCTTAAAGAAAAGGGCAGAAACAGTAGCAGAGATTCTAGAAAACAACAAAGAATACGAAGAATGCTTCACACCCTTACCATTCAACTCAGGCTATTTCATGTGCGTAAGACTAAAAGAAGGCCTAGACGGAGAAAAAATTAGACAAATCCTACTAGAAAAATACAGCACAGGACTGATAGCAGTAGGAAACCTACTAAGGGTAGCATTCTCATCCTGCCCAACAGCACAATTAGAAGAACTGTTCAAAAACATCTACGAAGCTTGCAAAGAAGCTTAATTTCTTATTATTTTAATTAGTTCTAAATTAAAAAACATTTTAAACCCTTACCTTTCGCTAAATCGATGATGGAATCAGAAAAAGAGCTGGATTACTTATACATTCTAAAAGCACTAAAAGAAATACCATTCAATGTAGGAAGAAAGTTATTAATCGATTTCCTCCAAGGAGACGAAGACAATAAATCAGTTCAAAAAAACAAACTATTCAATTTTGAAAACTTCGGAACCCTAGCCTACGACAAAGAAGAACTAAACCAATTGATAGAATCCCTGATCCAAAAAAGATTAGTAGCTATAGCAAAGTTAAATAACACCGTAGGATCCCAAAAATTCTGGAAACTTCTAGAAATCACAGAAAGAGGAAGAAAAGAAATAGAAAATCCATCCATATTTAACAAAAAAACATTCTCAAACTACGAAGAAACAAAAACTATAATCACTGACGAGGACAAAAGAAAGTTCGAAGCATTTGGAGATTTCTTATCAAAATTCAACGATGAACAAAAGAAAGTAATCACTCACAGCAACAGTTCAATCTTATGCATAGCAGGAGCAGGCTCAGGAAAAACAACAGTTCTGACAAAAAGAATAGAATATCTAGTTAAGTACAAGTCAACAGACCCAAGCAAGATTCTTGCAATCACATTCACAAGAAAAGCAAGGCAGGAGATGATTAACAGATTATCAAATCTAGGATTATCAGATTCAGTCATGATAGAAACATTCAACTCATTCTGCGAAAAGATCCTAAGACAGCACAACAATTTACTATATGATAGACAAGTAAGAGTAACAACATACAGAGACAAAATCAACATCATAAATAGGTCATTATCAAACTTAAATCTGACCATGGACAGAGCAATAAACATCTACTTCACATATGCTCAAAGAAGAAGCAAAACCAATGAACAGTTAGCAAACATATTCCTAAATGACTGTTTCTTTATTAGAGATTATTTCAAGTTCAAAAACAAAAAGATAGACAACAACTCATTCGAAAGCTATGAATCAGAACATAAAGAATCCTCCAAGATGATGTTTAGCATGTGCAACTACATAGACGCCTTTATGAGAAAAAACGGTTTAAGAGATTTTGCTGACCAGCTTATCGACGCTTTAGAACTTTTCGAAAAAAACAAAGAACTAATCCCTAAATTTGACCACATCTTAATAGATGAGTACCAAGATGTAAACTCAACTCAAATAAAACTAATCGACATCCTAAATCCAGAAAACATATTCTGTGTAGGGGACCCAAGACAATCCATTTATGGCTGGAGGGGTTCCGATATCAAATATATCTTAGACTTCAAAGAGAAATACAAAGAAAGCGATATCTTATCCCTAACAAAAAACTACAGATCAACAAAATCAATCGTACAACTCATAAACACATCATTAAAAAACCTAAACCTTCCAGACTTAGAATCTTCAATCGAAGGAGAAAAAGACATAAGGTTAATCAACTTTGATTCAGAAGATGCAGAATCGGAGTTCGTTATCCAGGGAATTCTACAAACAAAAACAAAAAGAGATGAAATATTTGTTCTTGCAAGAACTAATAGACAGCTAAATGAATTATCTCAAAAGATGAAACTAAGAGGGATAAGCCATGTTGTGAGAAGCGATGAACTAAGAAAAACAGTAATTGCAAAAGAAGGAGAAATAACGTTAGCAACAATCCATGCAATAAAAGGATTAGAAGCAGAAATGGTATTTGTAATTGGCTGTACCTCAAACAGATTCCCTTGCAAAGCATCTGAACACCCAGTAATTGATATGATAATAGTAGATGAATACGATAAGGAAGAAGAAGAAAGAAGATTGCTGTATGTTGCAATGAGCAGAGCAAAAAAAAGCCTATACTTAACATATTCAGGAAAATCTCCAACCTATTTCATAACAAAAAAGATGTTGGAGCTTATCAGCGAAGAAAAAAAACAAGTCAATACCAAATTCAACATATCTCAATCAAACGATGTTATGACTAGACTCAAAGACTGGAGAACAGGATTAAGCAAAGCCCACAACATCCCTTCATATATGATAATGCATGACAGAACAATTGTCGACATTGCAGTAAAGATGCCAATGTCAAAAGAAGACTTAGGAAATGTATACGGCTTCGGACCAGCCAAAATCCAAAAGTACGGAGAAGAAATTCTAAAAGTTGTAAATGGTATGGGTTAACAAAAGAATATTATTTATATTAAGCCCTCGCCCCTACATATACACAAATGAAACCACCAACATTAGCACCAAAAGCGAAACTCTTCCTAGCTCTAATGTACAAAGATAAATCTACATTAGAAAAAGCAAAACAAGAACTAATAAACGAATTCGGACAAATAGACCGCCAATCAGAAGAATATAAATTCAACTTCACCGACTATTACGAACAAGAAATGGGAAAAAACCTAAAAAAGTTCTTCATCTCCTTCAAAAAAACAATAAACAGAGAATCTCTCCCAGACATAAGACTAACAACAGCTAAAATAGAAAAAAAATTCCTAAACAGCAACAACAGAACAATAAACATAGACTCTGGCTACATAACTCTAAACAATTTAGTATTAGCAACCGTCAAAGACAGACCTCATAAAGTTTACCTAGGAAAAGGGATCTATGCAGACCTAAACCTAATCCTAAAAAAGAAAGGTGCATTCGATTTCCCTTGGACTTTCAAAGACTACAGGCTAAAACAAAATCAGGATTTCTTCAATCAAGTAAGAAACGACTTATTAAAAGGCAAATAAACACCCCATCTATAACGCAATTTTTCCTTTACAAATTAATTCAAGAAAAATTGCCAACAAAGATTTATTTTATTTAAAAACTAAAAAAATTTAACCATTGGAAAAAATTAAATCGTAATGGAAAGATTAATAAAAATATAAAATTATGAAAACAATTAAAAAACATTGAAAACCAACAAAACCTCATGAAAAAAATAATCATAAAAATCAACGATATTAAACTAGAAGCAGAATTAACTAATTCAGAAACAGCAGAAGAAATATACAACGCACTACCCATAACAGCAAAGATCAGCACTTGGGGAGATGAGATCTACTTCGAAATACCAGTACACGTAGAACTAGATCAAACAGCAAAAGAAGTAGTAGACAAAGGAGACCTAGGATTCTGGCCACAAGGAGACTGTTTCTGCATTTTCTACGGCCCAACTCCTGCATCTAAAGGAAACGAAATTAGACCAGCATCAAAAGTAAACATTTTCGGAAAAGTTACAAGCGATACCGAAATCCTAAAAACAATAAAAGACAACCCAGAAATCACAATAGAAAAGGCTTAAAGCAATTTGTTACAATAAAAACACTATCTTTTTAAAATAAGTATAACTTTCACTATTAAAATGTCAGAAATTTTCCATCCAGTCAATGATGGGTGGCCTAAAGCCAATCTTCATCAAGGATGTGGAAATTTTCTGAGCATGCTCAAGAACCACGGAATGTAACAACCCACATCTACATTCCACCAATATTTGATTAGTGGTTCTTGACATAGGAGGCAAACAAAATGAATATCGACAAATCAATTTTAAACGAAGAGAACTTAAGGAAATTAGGGGCTTTAAACAATCCTCACGTAAATAAGATAGTAGAAGAATACATTAACTTATGCAAACCTGCAAAAGTTACAGTTCTAACAGATTCAAAAGAAGATTTACAATACACTAGAGATCTAGCACTAAAAAACGGAGAAGAAAAACCTTTAGCAACAGAAGGTCACACAATCCATTTTGATGGCTATAACGACCAAGGAAGAGACCTAGAAAACACTAGAGTTCTACTACCAGAAGGACTAAAACTTGCAAAAGCAATCAAAACAAAGGAAAGAGAAGAAGGCATAAAAGAAATATTCCAACTTTTAGACGGAATAATGGCTGGTAAGGAGATGATCATCAAATTCTACTGCCTTGGACCAGAAAACTCAAAATTCTCAATTTCTGCACTGCAGATAACAGATTCAGCATATGTAGTCCATAGTGAAGACATCCTTTACAGGCAAGGCTACGAAGAATTCAAAAGACTGAATGGTTCAGAGAAATTCTTCCATTTCATCCATTCAACAGGGGAGTTAGAAAACAACGCTCCAAAAAACATAGACAAGAGAAGAGTTTACATGGACTTAGAGGAAGAAAGGGTATTCACAATAAACAACTCATACGCAGGAAACGCAGTGGGTCTAAAAAAATTAGCATTAAGGTTAGCTATAAGCAAAGCTCAAAAAGAAGACTGGCTATGTGAACACATGTTCATCATGGGAATCCACCCAGAAGGAAAAGACAGAGTTACTTACTTTACTGGGGCCTTCCCAAGTGCTTGCGGAAAAACATCTACTGCAATGATTCCCGGTCAGACAATAATTGGGGATGACATCGCATACATCCGTCCAGGAGAAGACGGAGTTCCAAGAGCAGTTAATGTCGAACAGGGAATATTCGGAATAATTGAAAACATAAATCAAAAGAATGACCCATTAATCTACAAAGCATTAACAACACCAAGAGAACTAATAGTCTCAAACATTTTGATAAAAGACAACAACCCTTACTGGCTTGGTATGGGAATGGACCTTCCAGAAGAAGGATTTAATCATTCAGGAGAGTGGAAAGCAGGAAACAAAGACAGTGATGGAAAAGATATAACTCCTGCACATAAAAATGCAAGATATACAATAAGAATTAATGAACTAGACAATGCAGACAAAAACTGCGATAATCCGCAAGGTGTTCCAGTAAATGGGTTTATCTACGGAGGCCGTGATTCAGACACATCAGTACCAGTTTCACAATCATTAAGCTGGGCTCATGGAGTATTCATTGGAGCTGCAATTGAATCAGAAACAACAGCGGCAGCAATAGGTCAAGTTGGAGTAAGAAAACACAATCCGATGTCAAATGTAGAGTTCTTGACAGTTCCGTTAAGCACCTACATCCAAAATCACTTAAGGTTTGGTGACGAATTAGACAAACCACCATTAATCTTCGCAACAAACTACTTCCTAAAGGAAAACGACCAATTCCTAAATGAAATAGTGGACAAGAAAGTTTGGATGTTATGGATGGAAGGCCGTGTTCACAACGAATACGAAGCAATTGAAACGCCAGTTGGATTCCTCCCAAAACACGAAGACTTAAAGCAATTGTTCAAAGAAGTATTCGACAGAGACTATACTGAAGAAGAATATAATCAGCAATTCTCAATAAAAACAACCAACTTATTGGAAAAATTAGACAGAATTGAAGAAATCTTCAAGCAAGAAGATGATATTCCAGAAACGTTCTACCAACATTTAGAACAACAAAGGACTAGACTAAAGGAAGCTAAAGAAAAGCAAGGTAAGGACATAATCCAACCAGCCGACTTTAGTTAACTAGAAAGAGAACAATTTATATACTTTTTATTCTTTTTATTATATATGAAAACCCAGTTATCTTCCTTAGACATACATTATCTGATAAAAGAACTCAAACTACTAATCAATGCTAGAGTTGACAATATATACAGTCCAACAAAAAAAGAACTATTAATCCAATTCTATGTATCCAGCAAAGGAAAAAAGATCTTAAAAGTATTAGCCGGAAAATTCTTCTACCTCTCAGAAACCAAAGGCTCATTCGAAGAACCATCTCAATTCTGCATGTTTCTGAGAAAATATCTAAATAATTCAAGATTAAAATCAGTATCCCAAAAGGAATCAGAAAGAATCATAGAACTTCTCTTCGAAACAAAAGAAAAGAAACTAAAACTCATAATCGAATTCTTCTCAACAGGAAATATCCTCCTCTGCAACAAAGACGACCTTATCCTCTCAGCAATAGAATACAATAAATGGAAAGACCGTGAAGTAAGACCAAAAGTAAAATACAATTACCCAAAAAAAGACTATAATCTATTCAACATAAAAGAAACTGACCTAACGACCCTAATAAACAATTCAAAAAAAGATAAATTAGTGACAGCGTTAGCAGTAGAACTGGGCATTGGGGGACTATACGCAGAAGAACTTTGCACTTTATCAAAAATAAACAAAGCCACAGAACCCTCAGAAATAGACCAAGATCAAATAAAACTCATATTAAAAGCAGTAAAAGAAATAACAACAAAAACAATTTCTCCATTAATCTACTACGAAAACGACGAAGTAAAAGAGATTACGCCATTCAAATTAAACCTATTAAGCAAACTAAAATCAAAAGAATTCAAAACATTCAACGAATCTTTAGACTATTACTTTCTAAATGAATACAAAGAACCCAAAAAAGAAACAAAATTTGAAATCGAAATCAAAAAATTAAAAGCAATAACTCAAAAGCAAAAAGACCACATTGACGAATTAGCCATAGAAAGGGAAGAAAACAAAGAAAAAGCAGAAGAAATATATAATCATTACAAAACATTAGGTAACGTTATCAAG
>Ga0187827_10004131_pt1 | contig 18053 bp, 14 predicted proteins | sample ETNtaG_39_FD_167969 | JGI IMG/M metagenome (GOLD analysis project Ga0187827, IMG submission 167969) | Marine microbial and viral communities from oxygen minimum zone, Eastern Pacific Ocean - ETNP2014_SV_150_PacBio MetaG (Illumina Assembly) | ecosystem: Environmental > Aquatic > Marine > Hypoxic... | reverse complement strand
TTCAAATACCCTGATATTTCTACCTTCTCTACCGATTATCCTTCCTTTCATATCATCGCTTGGAAGGTTCACTACAGATACAGTAGTTTCACTAACATGTTCCAAAGCACATCTTTGAATTGCCTGTGAGATTATCTTTTTAGCTATTTTGTCAGCATCTTCTTTCAATTTAGCCTCAATATCCCGGATCTTCTTAGCAGATTCATATTTGACCTCTTCTTCTATCTTTTTGAAAAGAAGGGCTTTAGCTTCGGCTTTTGTAAGTTCAGCAATAGCTTCCAGTTTCAGTATTTCTTTATTTAAAGACTCTTCAAGTTTTTTATTTTTGACATCTGCCTCATCTATGCTATGAATCAGTGACTTTTCCTTTTTTTCCAAATTATAGGCCTTTTTTTCAAGAATATCTTCCCTGTTCAGCAGCCTGTTTTCGATTCTCTTCAGTTCTAATTTATATTGTTTTACATCTTTTTCAGTAGCAGCTTTTAGGAGCTGTACCTCCTCCTTACCTTCCAGGATGGCTTCTTTCTTTATAGTGCTTGCTTCCTTTTTTAAATTTTTAATAAGGATTGATGTTTTTTCTTCTGCAGACCCTACACGAGTATCGATTATATACTTACGGTAGAAAAAACCGATAAAAAGGCCAACCATACCAATTACTCCAAGCAATAAAATTATCAACCACATTTCCATTTTAATTACCTCCTAATAAAATAAGTCGAGATAACCCGACTTATAATCTATCACACAATTTTTATATAAATACTTTTACGGATAGTACTATCTAATCAAATACATACTTCTTACTGTTTAATGATCCTTCCAATATGCAAAAATATTTTTCGCTAGCAATTTCTTAGTAACTAATATAAATAGCCCGTTAGCCTTACATAAATTAATAAATCATTCTTTACAGTAATTCAAAAAATGTGTAAAAATTTTAATCAAGTAATCTAAATTAATAAAAAACTTATTTTATTTTATATTATTCTTTCCATCTAAGTCAATAAAAAACAACTTTTGATTACTTTTTCAGATCTCTATTGAGACTATTTTTAGGTCTTCTATCTCTGGGAACAAAACATTGCTACTTCTGTAATCAGAACACAATTGTCTTAAGTCATCCTTTTTAAAAGTATGATTACAATACAAACACCTCAATTATTGCAAGTATGGCTTCCTGGTGTAGCAGACTAATGGCTGTGATAACCCAAAGCATGCACCAGGGCTGGTATAGCATTTTTCTTTCTTCGTGGTTTAGCAGCAAAGATATTTTAACATTCTGTATTTATTGATCTATTATAATCTTCCTGAAATGCCTTTTGCCTTTTTGCAGTATTTTCCCCTGCAGTGACTCAATGTCAAGTTCCATGCTGTCATCTTCTGCTTTATTGCCGTCTATTTTAATGGCACCCTGCTTTATAAGTCTCCTGGCTTCTCCATTTGTAGATGCCATATCTGAATCGACCAGTATTTTTACTATCCATATAGTCGTTTCCTCCTTGCTTCTCTTTTTTAAAACATATTTCTTGATATCATTAGGGACTTCCATCTTTTTGAAAACCAAGTCAAAATCCCTTTCTGCTTTTTTGGCATCGTTTTCACTGTGAAGATAACTGATTATTATCCCAGCAAGCCTTCTCTTAACTAGTGAAGGATTAAGGTCACCCTTTTCCATGTCTTTCTCAAGCCCTTTTATTTCTACAGCGTTAAGACTAGTCAGCAGTTTTAAATAATCTATCATCACATCATCCGGAATAGACATTATTTTCCCAAAAGTCTCTGACGGGCTTTCATTTACCCCAATATAATTACTCAGACTTTTACTCATCTTTTTCTTGCCATCTGTCCCTACAAGGATAGGCATGGTTATAGCAATCTGTGGTCTCTGCCCCATAGCTTTTTGGAGTTCCCTTCCCATCAGTAGGTTGAATCTCTGATCTGTTCCTCCCAACTCTATATCTGCTTCTATCGCTACAGAATCATAAGCCTGCATAATTGGGTACAGGAACTCCATTATGGCGATAGCTATGTTTTGCTTGAACCTCTTCTTAAAATCGTCCCTTTCCAACATCCTGGCTACTGTGAATCTTGAAGTAAGTCCCAGAATATCTTCAAATGTCAGGGGTTGAAGCCATTCTGAGTTCTTTACCATCTCCGTCTTTGCAGGATCAAGTATCTTAAAAGCCTGCTTCATATATGTCTCGGCGTTTTTATCTATCTTCTCAGGTGATAGTTTAGGTCTCAAGTAAGACCTTCCTGAAGGATCTCCTATCCTTGCCGTATAGTCACCAATAATAAGGATAGCCCTGTGCCCCAAATCCTGAAATGTTCTTAATTTATTAAGCACCACCGTATGCCCAAGATGGATATCGGGAGCAGTGGGGTCAAGTCCCAACTTTACTTTCAGTGGCCTATTATTTCCAATAGAATCTAATACTATTTCCCCTAGGTCATCCCTTACCAGAATATCCTCGACTCCAGCCTCTATCATGCTTAATTGTTTTTTTAGATCTTTTTCCATCTCTGCATTCTCTGATCTCTATATTTTAAAATAAGATAAATATTAACACAGGCGTACTCATCCTGTCTATCAAACCAGTCTATTTAAAGTCTGAGGTTATTTTTTTACTAACAGTGAGAAGTATAATTTAGGATTATTACTAATTGATTAAATTTTATATAATATTCCATAAGTTTATTCATATTATTAAAAAGGGTAATATTATTGCGAGAAGAACAGTCTTGCTGGGATGTTTTAAGGTTTTACTGATATTTTTTGGTATCACTATAGTGCTTATCATCGGAATAAGTGCTATTGTAGGATTTATATATATAAACTCTCTTCCAACTCTGGAAGAGCTTACCCCTTCTCCAGTAGCACAGACATCAAAGGTATATGATATTGACGGGAATCTTATAACTGAATTCCACGCAGAAGAAAACAGGGAGATCATCCAATTCAACGATATGGGCCAAAATGTCAAAGACGCCATAGTAGCCATAGAGGATAAAAGATTCTACGATCACCAGGGAGTTGACTACATAAGAATAATAGGTGCAGCCATCGCTGACATTAGGGCCGGTAGCTTAGCAGAGGGAGCAAGTACAATAACTATGCAAGTGATAAAAAATATCTATTTTTCCCCTGAGAAGACCTGGAGAATAAAGATAAATGAAGCCCTGATTGCTATACAGCTTGAGAGAAACTATACCAAAGACAGGATACTGGAAATGTACCTGAATACTATATATTTCGGTGCTGGCACATACGGTATCGAAAAGGCATCGGAAGTATATTTTGGAAAATCTGCCGATAATCTGACAATTCCTGAGGCAGCGCTGCTTGCCGGTATGGTGCAGGCTCCGGAGGTATACTCACCTTTTAATAATATAGAAAGTGCCAAATACAGGAGAGACCAGGTCTTAAAAATGATGTACGAACAGGGTTTTATTAGTTCTAGAGATTATATGGAGTCCTTAGCAGAACCTATTACCATAAATGAAGCTGGGTCTGCCATACCAGACTTACAGGCCGGAAACCGAATAGCGCCGTATTTTATAGATTATATAAAAACCCAGCTTTATGAACAAAAATTTAGTGATTATGATGTCTTCAAAGGGGGCCTGAGAATATATACCACACTTGACAGGGATCTCCAACTAAAAGCAGAGCAGGCTGTCAAGAGAGTCTTTCAGGAAGATATTGTCCCCTCATATTCTCTGATATGCACTGATCCTGATAATGGCTATATAAAGGCTTTGATCGGAGGTAAAGATTATACAGAAAGTAAATTTAATATTGCCACACAGGGACGGAGACAGCCGGGTTCTGTTTTCAAGACTCTTGTTCTGATGGAAGCAGCCAGACAGAATATCTCCGCTAAAAATGAATACTCTCCAAACGGTCCTATAACTATCGATATGCTTGAAGGCCCTGACTGGATCGTGGATAATTATGGTGGTCAGCAGTTTGCCGAAGACCTCTCTATTGCAGATGCCACGGTTTACTCAGTGAATGTGGTATATGCCCAGCTCATAATGAAGATCGGAGCAGAGAATGTCGAAGCTTTATGCGGACAGATCGATATTTCCGATATAGGCAAAAACCCTGCCATTGCACTTGGTGGCCTTGAGATAGGCGTGACCCCTCTTGATATAAGCAAGATATTTTCCACCCTTGCTTCCGGTGGTGTATACCATAAGCCGGTTACAATACTTAAGATAACAGATGCCGATGGTAATATCTTGTTCCAATATGACCCTGAAGAAGAAGGAACTAATAAAAGGGTGCTTAACGAGTCTGTATCCTATTATGTAACCAGGATACTGCAGAAAGTCATAGAGATAGGAACCGGAAAAGGTGCAGATATTGGAAGACCAGCTGCTGGAAAAACTGGTACCACCAGCGATTATAAAGATGCCTGGTTCGCAGGCTACACTCCAGACCTAGTTACAGTCGTATGGATAGGTAACCCGGAGAGCAGTAAATCCATGGAACCTATAAACGGCCGGGTAGTCGTAGGTGGCACATACCCTGCCGATATATGGAAGGAATTTATGATGCAGGCATTACAGGACAGGCCAGTTCTAGAGTTTCCTGATTCCGGTAAAAAACTTATAGATTTTCAGATATGCAGTGTATCGGGACTGGAACCTGTATTTTGGTGTCCGGAAGATGAATTTGAATGGAGTATTTTTATAAAAGATAAAGAACCTAATAAGACCTGTGACTTTCATAATAAGGTCGAAGTCCCTAGTTTAATAGGATTAAGTATTGATGAGGTAAAGCCCACATTAGATGCACTTTTCATAGAAATAACCGAAATCACTGAATATAATGAGACATATAATCAGGGAATAATTTTTGACCAGAGTCCCCTGGAAGGTTCTTTCTTAGAATCTCTTACTGGTGAGAAGCTAAGCATTATCCTGTATGTCAGTAAGGGTGAACAGACTTTCGAGATGCCTAATCTGATCGGACTCATACTTAACGATGCAGAGAGTGCTCTTCCAGTCCTCACCATGGAAATAGATGAGTTTATATATGAATATACTGATATTCAACCTGAAGGGTATATCTTCAATCAGAGTCCCCTAGAAGGTTCTACCATAACAAAGTCCACCAGCATAACGGTGTTCATCAGTAAAGGAGAGGATCCGCAGGGAGAGATACCTGAGCTTATCGGACTTACTGAAGAGGAAGCGTTGGCATCTCTTCTTATGTCTGGTTTTGAAAACGTTACTGTTGTGTTTGAAGAAAGTCCCGAAGAGATAGAACTAGTGTTTTCACAGATTCCTGAAAGCTTGACTGTCTACAACAAGACTTCTGAAGTGTTGGTCATAATCAGTCAGGGGATCTTCTTGCCTGATACAGTCGGCATGCTTGCAGTAGACGCCGTGTTAATGCTTGAGGACCTGGGATTTTTAGTAACCATACTTCCTGAAGGCACCCTAGATGGCACTGTGCTGGAACAATCACCTGCGGGAGAAGCCCATGAAAGTCACGGATCTGAGATAATATTGACTGTAGAGGAAGAACTGATTATATTACCTGAAGAACCTCCGCAGGACAATGGTGGTGAATGATGTTTCTTATTCCACACCGCGGAAAAGATGTCCTCTTGAATAATCTCTGAATAAAGGGTTGTCTTTGAGGCCTTTAATATATTTTTTATATATACCTGGTCCTTTTTTTTGAAGCAGCTCCAAAGCATGTTTGTATGTCTTTATGACAATGGCAGTATCCTTAAGACTTGTGAAAATATTGTCAATCACCAGATTATTAATCCTACTGCCAGAGATTTTATCAAGGTCAAATAGGGTACATATCTTTTTTGAATTATAGATACCGGTTTTCCCCCTACCGTCTTCCACGACTCTAAACATATAGTCTTTTTTGTCTGTCAGATATATATCTTCCCTGGAGTTTCTCTTCTTTCCAGGGTATAGGATCTCATGTCTGGCAGTAATGACTTTGAAGAATCCGTGAGCAAAAATCGAAAAAATATAGTTTTCACAGTCTTTTCTTTTAAAAGAATGGATAATTTCCTTTATCTCATATCTATCTAATTCAGGTGAAAATTCCAGACCTGCTGCCCCATTTAATAGGCAGTCATAAAAAGTAGCAGACAGGGTATTTGAGATGTTAAGATAATCTCCCAGTATGACTTTATTTCCGACAGATCTTTTTGTTTTTTTGATTTCTTTGACGCACTCAAATACTCCAATATTTGATATCCTTAACCAGATTCCATTTATATCGAAAAGATTTTCCAGCTGATTTTTTAAAATATCCATTTCCCAATCATATATGATATAGGGAGTATCTATTATTATCCGCTTTTCTTTATTTGCTGATACTATTTCTTTTAGATAACTACCTGATTGTGATATTTTTCCGTCTAGCAGTTCATTTTGACTAGATATAATAATGTTTTCAGAACTGGTAGTCAGGGCTTCTTTCAGCTCTTCCAAGCTGTAGATTTTCAACGTGATACTTATCCCCCCAAACCTTGAACCTACATCACAAGCTGCTGTGGTGCCTATACCATATTCTTCAAGGTATTTCTTCAGCCTGTTTTTTTTATGTATTCCTTTTATATCTTTTTTACTTGGACTAATTTTCACTCGATCATATCTAAAAAGTGACTTAGCTTCTTCGTCCAGTTTTTTATCAAAATACTTGAATACACGATCTTTCGGAGAAAAGACTTTTTCATCATCTATTTCTACCTTATATTGACATTTAATACCGGCGTAATCAGAAGCTATTAAGCTCTTTATTTCTATCCTTTTATTCCCCTTTTTGGTCCATATTTCCAAGACATCACCACTTCTTATAGGCTGTCTGCATAAAATATCTATGGATGGTTCCCTATTTTTCACCCCATATCCAACTTTCTTTATCCTTCCTATGAAATTTCCTATACTACCAGACCGGTCAGGGTCTACTATGTCTTTAAAATGTCCTTCATAATAGCCAGTACCGAGTTCTCTGGAAACTATCTGCTTTATTTTTATTACATCTTCTCTTTCAATGTTAAATTTACCCGAATATTTATAATATAGGTCTATATACTTTCTGTATATCTTAGTTATTATGGCAACATATTCCGGAGTTTTCATTCTGCCTTCGATCTTTAAGGCATCTATTCCTGATCTGATTACTTGCGGTAGTATAGTCAGAGTGAAAAGATCGTTTTTACTTATAAAAAATGAGGGCTTTTTTGTTAATATCCTAGTCTTTGTTCCATTAACCCCTACAAGCTGGTATTTCATCCGGCAGGGCTGGGCGCACCTTCCTCTGTTCCCGCTCCTGCCTCCTGTAAAAGAACTGAAATAGCAAATACCGGAAAAACTATAGCACTGTGAACCGTGTCCAAATATTTCAAGATCCACTTCATTTCCCCTTGAAAGGCCTTTTATCTCATCAACAGTCATCTCTCTTGCCAGTACTGTCCTGGAGAAGCCACACTGTGCAGCAAAACCAAGAGAAAGGCTGTTATGAATATTAACTTGGGTGCTTGTATGTACAGGCACCCGGGGATACAGGTCTCTTAGTATCTTCAACAGGCCCATATCTTGAATGATAACCCCGTCCGTACAAATATCAAAGTAATTGTTAAGAAATCCAATTAGGTCCGGTATCTCTTCATCTTTTATTATTGTATTAAGTGTGAGATATACTTTTACATCTGATGAATGGGCTCTTTCGACAGCCCATCTTAATTGGTCAAAATTAAAATTTTCCGCAAAAGCCCTAGCGCTATAATTCTTGTATCCGAGATATACAGAATCAGCACCTGCATTAATAGCTGCTATCAACTGTTTCGGACCGCCTACAGGTGCTACTAACTCGATAGTTGATCTACTTTCCTTCATCTAGGCTAGCCTACTACTTGATTCTTTTTTTGCTGATATAATCCAGGTCCTGCTATTATATCTATTCCTTTTTCTTCAAGTCTACTGCAAAATATATTAAGTCCTATAGAATCACTAGCCATGTGGCCTGTTATAATGACATTTATTTTATATTTATTTATATACTTTATGTTCTCCTTGCTGTAATGCATAGCAATTAGTGTGTCTATTCCTGCTTTTTTAATATATCGAAATATAGCAGAATCAGGGTCTATGCCTCCAGTCATATCCACCATTACTTTTCCGAGGTTTGATCTTTCCTGACCTATAATATATGGACTATCACCATTTTGAGATGCCATAACACATTCAGGGAGTGATTCTATTTTTTTGAAGAGGTCAGATACTTTATCGTACTCCCAAGAAGCACATAGATTTTCAAAAAAGGCTTGGACAATGTTATCAATGGCTGTATGCATACACATTACCGCCAGGCTCAGGAAAGAAGCTGCATTCTCTACCGCAAGATGATTGCCAGCTTTTAATCTTATTGTTTCTTTCTCTATCATGTCATCATATATTTTTTCGGCTTTTGCAGGGTTGACGCCGCACCTTATCCAGTTATATTTTTGTATCTCAATTACCTCTGTAAGCCTATATTTACTAGCTCCAGTGGGATGGTGGATTAGTATCCCGTCGATATTCTTCCCTTTTTTATTCAACTCTTGCACTACGAGCATCTCAGGTACTCCGGCATCAACCGCTATGTAAAGAGTATTGACTTCTTTATCTCCATCTCCGTGGATGATCCTGCAGTCAGCATAATTCCCTTTATAGGATCTGGGATTATCTAAATTTCTGACATCAGCAGCATGTCCCATTTCTATCCCAGTCTCGAATATTTCTTTCCACTTCATATTTTTTTCTATTCTCCAATAGAAGCTTTTCTGTTATTTTATAGTATCTATTACAATTTTAAGGTCTGCTGTTCTTTTCTTAAGTCCCTTTAAATTCGTTTTGTATAAACTAAGCATTTTTTTTGCCTGCTTGATACTGTTTTTTACATTGTTTAGTGACGTTCCACAGCCGATATCCCTCACTGCCAGACAAGATTCAAGCTTCAGTTTATCGTATATATCCTTTTCAAATAAAGGTGAATAGCTTTTTAGAACACCCATCTTCATATCGCTAATCTTTTTACTATTTTCTATGCAATACCTCACGATGCTACCAGTTAGATGGTAGGCATCCCTGAAGCTCTTCCCTTTCTTTACCAGATAATCAGCCATATCGGTAGCCTCCGGAAACCCGCTTTCAAGTTTTTCCCTTATTATATCCCTATTAAAACTTATCTTTGACATCAGTCGGGAGAACATAGAGAGGCTCCTTGCAGTTTCTCCTACTGCATCAAATAATATCTTTTTGTCCTCTTGAAGGTCCCTGTTATATGTCGAAGGCAGAGCTTTTAAGAGTACCATGGCTTGCATAAGATTACCTATGACAAGAGAACTTTTACCCCTTATCAGCTCTAGAATATCAGGATTCTTCTTCTGGGGCATTATGCTACTCCCAGTGCAGTAGGATTCTTCTATATCAATATAAGAAAACTCGTCAGAATTGTATATTATCAGGTCCTCGCAAAATCGGGAAAGATGCATCATTGCCATGCTGCATGTATATATAAGATCTATCATGAAATCACGGCTGCCTACTATATCCATGCTGTTTGCATCCAGATGCTTAAATTTTAAGAGTGATGCTATGAGTTTCCTGTCTATCTTGTAACCGCTCCCGGTGCAGGCTGCTGCCCCCAAGGGCATTTTGTCACATTCCTCAAAATCAGCCCCAAGTTTTTTATAATCCCTGGAAAACTTTTCGAAGTAAGAAAGCAGGTAATGTGCCAGCGAAACAGGCTGTGCTTTCTGGAGATGTGTATAAGCAGGGAAAACTGTTCCTATTTCCTTTTCAGCAGTTTTTACTAGCCCATCCAGAAGCAATACAATATTTTCTATTAGCACCAATATCACATCTTTACAGAAAAGCTTTTCATCCAGCACGATCTGGTCATTTCTACTCCTTCCTGTATGGATCTTCAATGCAGACTCACCTATAAGCTTATATAGTTCATTTTCAACTAAACTGTGAATATCCTCGTGCTTTTCTGTATTAATACTCTCGTTCTCTATCTTCTGTTTGACATCCACCAGGCCGGCAACAATCTTTTTCAACTCACTAGTCTTTATTACACCAATCTTTTCCAGCCCTATGACATGGGCAACTGTGCCTGTTATATCATGAAGATACAGACTTATGTCTATATCGGTAGAAAACACAAAACCTTCTACCTCGCTATCAGTCTGTTTTTTTATTCGTCCATTCCAAATCTTACTCATCAATCCTTCCTTTTCTTCCCAGTATCTCATATGGATACCCGTATAGTTTTATAAAGCTCTCTGAATGCTTGGGGTCAAATTTATCTCTTCTGTCATATGTGGCCAGTTCCTGATCGTATAAAGAGAATTCTGACTTCCTACCAACTACTTTAAATCCCTTGTATTCAAACTTCACTTTTATCTTTCCGTTCACATATTTCTGACTTTCGTCTACAAAAGCCATGATGCTATGCCTAAGCGGAGTAAACCAGAGTCCGTAATATACCATTTCAGCCATCTTTTCTTCAATCAAATACTTATAATGAATCAATTCCCTGTCAAGCACTAGGGCTTCCAACTGCCTATGGGCATCTATAATAACTTCTGCAGCAGGCGACTCATATATCTCCCTTGACTTGATGCCGATTAAGCGGTTTTCTACCATGTCGATCATTCCGATTCCAAAAGCTCCGGCATCTATGTTTATTTTATTAATTATATCCAGACCAGACATCTTCTTATTGTTAATACCAATCGGTATTCCTTTTTCAAAATCTATTTCAATATATTGTTTATCCTCGGGGTCTTTTTTTATCTTTGTCCATTTATATATATCTTCCGGAGGCTCATCCCATGGATCTTCCAGGGCACCACATTCTATACTTCTTCCCCAGAAGTTTTCGTCTATACTGTACGGACTTTTTTTAGTAGCTGCAATCTTGATATTATTTTTTCTAGCATACTCGATGGCATCCTCCCTGGAAAGGTTCCATTCCCTTTGAGGTGCTATTATTTGAAGCTCAGGAGCAAGACTTCTTATGCCTACATCGAACCTTACTTGGTCGTTTCCTTTCCCTGTACATCCATGTGCAACTGCTTTTGCTTTTTTTGATCTAGCTACTTCCACTAATTTTTTCACTATAAGTGGTCTAGCTAGTGCTGTCGCCAAGGGATATGTCTTTTCGTACTTTATATTCGCCTTTATTGAAGGATAGATAAAATCATTGATGAAATCATCTTTACCGTCTATTAACACTGCTTCGTAGGCACCTGCACCCAGAGCTCTCTGATAGGCTTCTCCAAGATTATCTGGCTGGCCACAGTCTACCAAAGCTGCAATTACATCCATATTATAGTTTTCCTTTATCCAGTTTATGGATATGGATGTATCTAATCCTCCTGAATATGCCAGAACTACTTTATCCTTCATATTTATTTCCTTTCTCCTAACTTATTGATTAGAAATAGACATTTTATTGTTTTCCCATAAGACCCATTATTCTTTTTGCATCTTCTTCGTTTTTTGTTATACAGATTATGGTATCATCCCCAGCCACTGTTCCTAGTATTTCTACAAAATTCATACCATCTATGACAGCGGCTGTTCCTTGTGCTTCACCCGGATATGTCTTAATGACCATAATATTTTCTGCCCTAGAAATAGTTAACACGCTGCTAGTAAACTTTGACCTAAATTTTTCGAAATCAAATATTTTTTCTCTGTAGAACCTTCCCTTCAGCGAGTAAAACTCCTGCTCTTGGTAATCTCTTACTTTGGTAAGTCTTAGTTCATGGAGGTCCCTCGAAATGGTAGATTGGGCTACTCCGTAGCCTATTTTTTTAAGTTCTATTACCAGCTCATCCTGAGATGATATCTTTTTCTTTTCGATTATCTCTTTTATGATTTTTAGTCTTTTTTTCCTGTTCAATTCATTCTCCAAGACCTTTACATATAAATATATGAAAGCAGAGCTTTCTGTGCATGAAGTCTGTTCTCAGCTTGCGCAAATATTACAGACTTAATACTATCCATTACCTCCGCTGTTATCTCTTCACCACGGTGTGCAGGAAGGCAGTGCATGATTTTTACTTCGTCTGCAGCATATCCCAGTAAACCTTCATTTACCTGGTAAGGCATAAGAGACCTCATCTTTTTGTTGCAGTTTTTATCCCCCATACTGATCCAAACATCTGTATATATAACATTTGCATCTTCAGCACCTTTTACAGGATCATTTTCGACCTTCACGCATGCTTCGGGCAGACTATTGCAATAATCAAGTATTTCAATATTAGGACTATATCCATGCGGACTGCAGACAGTCATTGGTATGCCCAACTTTGAGAAGCCTACCATAAGGCTGTTGGTGACATTATTACTGTCGCCCATGTATGTAAACTTGCACCCCTTGCCAAGCATACCTAGTTCTTTTAGGGTAAACAAATCTGAAAGAGCCTGACAAGGATGAAAGCTATCAGTCAGTCCGTTGATGACTGGTATTTTTGAATCAGAAGCAAATATCTCTACTGTCTTATGTTCGAAAGTCCTTATCACCACACCGTCAAGATAACCGGAAAATATTTTGGCTGTATCACTGTAATCCTCACCCCTAACCAGTTGAAGACTGCCAGCGTCAAGGTATATGACATTCCCACCCATCTGGTTTATTCCGACTTCAAGAGACAGCCTTGTCCTGGTAGAGTACTTGTTAAACAAAAGGGCAATATTTTTCCCCTTAAGGACATTTCCGTATTTACCAGGATAATCCTTTACTTCTCCGGCTTTGGAGATGAGCCCCATTATTTCTTCCCTGGTGTAATCCTTGAGAGTAACCAGGTCATTTTTATTATTTTTATTCATCTTACATTCCTTTGAAATAGATTTTAAGCCATTTTATCAACCTATCGATATCACTCTTTTTTATTATCAAGGGCGGTAAAAATCTCAATATGCTATCAGAAACCCTATTTATTATCAGGCCATCAGCCAGGGAATCCTGGACTATCTTAGCTGCTACAGGTTCGTATAACTCAACAGCCGCCATCATTCCCAGCCCCCTGACTTCTTTTATGGAGTTGTATCTTTCCTCTAATCTTTTCAACTTTAAAAGCATATATGCCCCAAGCTTAGCTGCTCTAGTGACTATATTGTTATCTTTAATATAATCTAGTACAGCTGATGCAGCCGCACAGGATGCAGCATTTCCACCAAAAGTAGAGCCGTGCATTCCCGGCACGAATACTTTACTTATCTCATCTGTTGATACTAGGGCCCCAATAGGCATGCCTCCTCCTAAACTTTTTGCCAGTATTAGGATATCGGGCTCAATACCATAATTTTCGTAGGCGAACATCCTACCGGTCCTCCCAAAACCAGTCTGAACTTCATCAAGCATAAGCAGAATATCTTTTTCATGGCAGATTTTCCTCAAATCTTTCATGAAACTATCATCAGCAGGGTATACCCCGCTCTCACCCTGGACTGGTTCTAACATTATTGCACAGGTCCTGTCACTTATTAAAGCCTCTACAGTATCTATATTATTAAATTCTCCATATAAAAAACCTTTAAGTAGTGGTTCAAACAGTTTTTGTTTTTTGCTTTGTGCAGTAGCTGAGAGAGCACCCATTGTCCTCCCGTGGAAAGACCTAGTAAAAGTTATTACTTCATAACGCCCGCTGTCATACTTATCTGCAGAATATTTCCGTGCCAGTTTTATTGCTGCCTCTACTGATTCCGTCCCACTGTTGGCAAAAAATACTTTCTGACCAAAACCGGTTTCTTCGCAAATCTTCTTGGCAAGCTCTATTTGAGGAATGTTATAATACACATTTGAAGGTTGTATTAGTTGGGATACCTGTTTCTGAAGGATCTTTATGACTGCTTTATTGCTATGCCCCACATTAAGGCAACCGTAGCCTGCAATAAAGTCGAGGTATTTCTTACCTTCTATATCCCACAGGTACTGCATATTCGCCTTTTGAAATACTACTGGCAGCCGACTATATGTATTCATAAGATATTTTTCTCCTCTGCTAAAAACACCTTTGTTATTTATCATTTCAATATTTCCTCCTAAACCTTCTTGCTGGTTATCATGGTGCCTATTCCTTTATCAGTAAATATTTCTACCAGTATCGAATGCTTCATAGTTCCGTTTAATATATGGGCCTTTCCTACCCCCGATTTAAGTGTATCTACACAAGCTTTCACCTTTGGTATCATCCCTGAATTTATTTTTCCTTTTTCTATCATATTTTCGCATTGCTTTGAAGTTAGCCTGGAGATAAGTTTTAAACTGCCATTTTTATCATCCATTATGCCGTCGACATCGGTTAGCATTATCATCTTTTCTACCCCGAGCGATATTGCTACATCAGACGCGCATGAATCGGCATTAATATTATAGAACTGACCTTTTTCATCTACACCCAAAGTGGCTATAACTGGAATATAGTTATTAGATAATATACCATCCAGAAACTTCCTATTTATATCTTCTATCTCCCCAACAAAGCCCAAATCCATCTCTTTGCCATCTTTCAAATATTTTTTCTTTTTACATTTTATAAAACTAGCATCCTTGCCAGATACACCTACAGCCATGTTCCCGTGCAGATTCAGGAGAGAGACAAGCTGTGAGTTGATACTTTCCACAAGTACCGTCTTGACAATATCGATAACCTCCTTTGTAGTGACCCTCAACCCGTCGATGAACTCGGCCTTTATTCCCCTTTCCGCCATCATACCAGTTATCTGTTTACCTCCACCGTGTACAAGTACAACTTTTATTCCTACATATTTCATTAGCACTATGTCATCAAGCACACTCTTCAGGATATTTTCATCCTCCATCATGCTTCCACCTATTTTTACTAGTACTATTTTTTGGGAATACTTCTTGATATACGGAAGAGACTCCAATAGTACGCCTGCTTTCTGTAAATACGAACTGCTTATATCCAATTCATTGTCCTTATAGTATGTCACTTAAAAACTGCTCCTTTTTTTATTTATCCCTCTGGCTTTATTTACCATTAAACTGACGGTGTTATTTGTGTTCTGGTAGCCGTCAACAATTATGCTACTACCATTTTCCTCATTGGTTATTTTTACTATTTCGTTAAGAACCTCTTTTCCTTCCTGTACACCTGTTCCTAAAATAACATCATAGTAGCCTTATTTAGATCTATCATCCCTAATCCTTTGGAAATTCTTCTGACAGTTATTTTTTTATCACTGTCAAGTTTTATGGTTATGGCTATCTTTTCCTTACCAGATAGGTAGTTTGGGCGGCAAAAGTAGCGCCACCGCTGTCTTCAGTGCTTAAAGATGATAAAGAATCTTTTATTACCTTTTCCATTCCATCCATGGGAAGCTGCTTCCCTATGACGCCTGCTGACATCACAACTATTTCCTTGTCACTAATTCCGTAGGCAACTGCTGTGATCCTTTTTATTTTAAGTGTTTCTTCCATACCTTTTTTACCTTTACAAATATTAGCAATTCCACTGTTTATAGTTATTCCTTTTCCATGGGTGCCAGCTACCAGAAGCTCTTTGTCTTCCAGTAATGGCGCTACCTTAAAACTATTAATGGCAACACACCGCTGCACAGCGATCCGTAAGGAGCATGGATAACACGTACGTCAGGTTTTTGCCGTAATTCTTTATGCCGAAAAGAGCACTTAATGCTGAGAAGCCTGGTGTTGATGTTATGCTCCTTCCTTCCATAAACTCGATTTCCTTATTCTTCTTTTTTATTTAAAACTATTGTATTAAAATATACTATTAAAACCTAAGCCTTCACTTTCATCTAAACCCATCATAAGGTTCATATTCTGTACAGCTTGACCAGCGGCTCCTTTCAACAAATTATCAATTGTGCTGAATATTTTAAGGGTCGAAGTCCGATTGTCATATACAGTGCCAATCAAACAGAGATTCGTCCCTATGGTGTGTTTCATCTTAGGAATGACTTCACCCAGGTATTTAACAAAGATGCTCTTGTCATAAAACTCACTATACATAACGCTTATATGTTTATCCTCGCCTATTCCACTAGAGCCATCTATTTTGCAATATATGGTCGAGAATATTCCCCTGCTAACAGGAAGAAGATGTGGAGTGAAGTCTATTTTTAATCTGCACCCTGCAATTTCTACTATTGCCTGCTCCATCTCACCAATATGCCTGTGCCCAGTAGCGTTGTATGCATAAAAATTATTATTCAGATTCTCAAAGAGATACATCTCTTTGAGCTTTTTACCGGCACCGCTCACACCTGATTTGGCATCTATGACGATGCTTTCAACTTGGTATTTACTTTTAAGTAAAGGTGCCAGACCGAGCATGACAGAAGTGGGATAACACCCCGGATTGGCAACATTACTACTACCAGTGATCTCTTCCCTATGCAATTCCGGAATTGCATAAGTGAATTTTCCTAAAAGCTCTGGTAGAATATGCTCTTTACCATACCATTTCTTATATTCCCCTGGGTCTTTTAATCTGAAATCAGAACCTATATCGATTATCTTACACCCTGTCCTAATCCCCATTTTTTTTACATGCTCCATGGAACAGCCCGGGGGTAAGCAGAGAAATATTATATCTATGTTTGCATAATCACTTTCAGCGGGAACTTTCTTAAATTCAAGAGCTCCGCATTTTTCGCCTTTAAGTGATGGGAATACTTCAGACAGCCTTTTTCCGTATTTGCTCCTTGAAGCAATGAAGCTCACGTGGCTGTGTCTGTGCCGGTTCAGTATTTTTATGAGTTCTATACCTGTGCAGCCAGAACCGCCTATTATTCCTATTTTTATCTTTTTACTCATATTGGCTCCATTTACAATAATTGCATATTATACAAATAATATTGATAATATACAATATTTTGTAAAATATTATTTTTTCTATTCAAGAAATGTTTTATTTAAATAAATGAAGGGATAACTCGAGGGCTACCGGACAATGATCAGATCCTATTACTTTATCCATTATATATGCATCAACCATCTCATTTTTTATGTTTTTGGATATAAAAAAATAATCTAGTCTCCAGCCCACATTTCTTTCCCTAGCCCTAGTCTTGTAATCCCACCACGTATAATTATCCGAACTTGTGTTGAAATGCCTGAAAGTGTCAATATACCCTGCACCTATCACTCTGTCTATCCATGCCCTTTCCTGTGGGAGAAATCCAGTATTGTTTTTATTGGCTGCTGGTCTAGCAAGATCTATCTCCTTGTGGGCTGTATTCACATCTCCACAAAATATTATATTTTTACCGGAACTACTGTACTTGTTGATAAAGTCAAGGAAAAAGTCATAGAAATCCAGTTTATAGTCTAGTCTTTCTTCAGATGCTCCGCCATTTGGAAAGTACACGTTAAAGAGTATAATTCCATTAAATTCAAGCCCCACCAACCTACCTTCATTATCAAATCTTGTAATACCACTATCATTTAACTGGTTTTTAGGTCTCAACTTACTGTAGATACATACACCACTGTATCCTTTTCTTTTTGGGGAAGAAAAATAGCTTTCATATCCTCTTATATTTAAAAGTTCTTCCGAAAGCTGCTCCTTATTAGCTTTTGTCTCCTGAAAACAGTAGATGTCTGCGCCTGTTTCTTTTATAAAATCTAATAACCCTCTTTTATGCGCAGCCCTTATCCCGTTGATATTCCAAGATATTATTTTAACTTTTTTGTCTTTCTTATTTTCCATAATGGGTATGCTATAGCAATGAATACTGAAAAAGCAAGATAAATATACAATAGTATATTCCCGTATTTTGCATAAAAAGTCTTTTCAGGTATAAGATAGACTGCCCCATATAATACGCCTTTATCCATTAGGTCAAGTTTATCTACAAAATTTCCTGCAGGCGATATGATGGCTGAAAAACCGGTATTGGCACAGTGAATTACATAACTCCCATTCTCAATAGCCCTTGTCTTTGAGAATATAAGATGATGCCAGGGTGCAATACTGTCATTAAGGCTAGAATCATCTGAGGCTACAATTATTACTTCA
>Ga0187827_10004128_pt1 | contig 18056 bp, 15 predicted proteins | sample ETNtaG_39_FD_167969 | JGI IMG/M metagenome (GOLD analysis project Ga0187827, IMG submission 167969) | Marine microbial and viral communities from oxygen minimum zone, Eastern Pacific Ocean - ETNP2014_SV_150_PacBio MetaG (Illumina Assembly) | ecosystem: Environmental > Aquatic > Marine > Hypoxic... | reverse complement strand
AGAAATTAACCGAATTTTAAGGACTCAAGGATAAATCGGATGCAATACATTACCTTTTCGGCTGCAGACAGACTGCAACCAGACTTTTCATTCCCCATCTTTTTCCATTAAATACGTTTTATACTTCCTATACTTCGAAATCATCGTGGCCTGCTCCTGTGGTTTCAATGCGCTCGAGAATCATGCTTACTTGAAAAAATTACTTGATGAAGGCGTTCTCGGAGACATTGCGGCGGTAAAGCGAAATCAACTATGGGCAGTGGACTCGAACAGTTACTTTAGCCGACCGGGGCCGCGCGTCTGTGACGGGATCGAGTTACTGCGCGCGATCCTGTCCGATCAAATCGATAATTTTGACTCGACAGATGTTCGCCGTGTTGTTGTAGATTAGTTATCTGACAAACAAACGAAATATGTAGAAACAAACAAATCATCTGAGGCCAATAATGACGTCCAGTACGGTTGAAACACTAAATAGGCAGTTACTTGATGCCATTGATAATGGCGACTTAGAAACTTACTGTGAACTGTGTGATCCTTCCCTAACCGCTTTCGAGCCGGAAGCAGTCGGCAACTTAGTGGAGGGTTTGGATTTCCATGAAACTTACTTTAGTAGTCCTACCTCGGGCAAACGCAAGTCTAGTGTTCGAGCGCCTCATATACGACTGCTAGGCGATACTGCTGTGGTCGCCTATGTAAGGCTCGTACAAAACACCACGAGTGATGGTCAGCACAGCACCACAGCCTTTGAAGAAACTCGTATCTGGCACAAGACCGGAGACAGTTGGAAGAATGTACATTTCCACCGATCAAATATTGGAAAGATCGAACTGGGTTAAGCGAAGATTTGGGGGGACTAGGACATATATCGACGACTTAACGGTTCGTGTTAGGCCATTTAAGGTTCTATCTGGTACCTTTAAGCCCGATATATTATCAACCGGTCAGTTTAACTATCCAAGGAGAGACAATGCCAACAGCTATTGTAGGATGGGGTCATATTCCATTTGGACATCATAGCGAAGACGTGGAAACTATGATTATCGAGGTCGCCGGAAACGCTCTCGCGAGTGCCAGCGTGAACGCAGCTGATGTCGATGCCGTATTTCTGGGTTGGTTCAACGGCGGAATGACGGAACAAGACTTTGGCGCCTCGCTCGTAATGAACGGTTTCGAAGCGCTGCGTTACAAACCAGCTACCCGAGTCGAAAACGCTTGCGCTACTGGGTCAGCAGCTATCTACCAAGGCATGGATTTCATAGATGCAGGTCGGGGCAATACTGTACTGGTAATTGGTGTAGAGAAAATGACCGACATGCCACCACAAGAACTCAATCGTGCATTGCTCAAAGCTTCATATTTTAAGGAAGAGGCCGGCATAGCTAACGGCTTTGCGGGTGTCTTTGCCCAAATCACCCAGGACTACTTCCGCCAGCACGGAGACCAGAGAGATGCGCTGGCAACAATTGCAGCGAAAAACCACCATAATGGGTGCGCCAACCCATGGGCCCAGCTCCACAAGGATCTAGGCTTTGAGTTCTGTCGAGTCGAATCGGAAAAGAATCCGATTGTCGCGCCGCCACTCAAGCGAACAGACTGCAGCCTGGTGTCCGATGGTGCGGCAGCGGTTGTGATAACCGACGAACATACGGCACTCAACCTCACCAAAGCGGCACGAATTCGAGCGGCTACGCAGGTTAATGATCTGCTGCCAATGAGTCGAAGGAATATGATCTTTCTCGAGGGATGTGCTCGAGCTTGGCGTGGCTCACTAACCAAGGCTGGCATGAATCTGGACGACCTAGATGTGGTGGAGACACACGACTGGTTCACGACAGCCGAATTAATGGAATATGAAGCCATGGGTCTGACAGCGCCAGGGCGTGGCGCGCAAGCCGCCCTCGAAGGCTGGACTGCAAAGGATGGGCGGCTACCTGTCAATCCTTCCGGGGGATTGAAGGCCAAAGGCCACCCAATCGGGGCAACCGGCGTGTCGATGCACGCACTGGCGGCGATGCAGGTGTTGGGCGAGGCCGGTGACATGCAGGTAGCCGGTGCCAGCGTAGCAGGCGTCTTCAACATGGGTGGTGCAGGAGTTGCTAACTACTGCAGTATCATCGAGGCGATGCGTTGAGCATACAAGTTCTATTCGCATTTTAATCAAATGCTTGAGCCGAGAAGGATAAACCCCTGAATAGAATCACTAACACCTTCTGACTCGTCTCTACGAATTAGATGTTCCTTTTCGATTAAGCCACTGTCACTAAATTGTAGACAAAACTTCTCCAGCCTAGGTATTACGTCCTGCTAATTTGCTTGATCACCGTAGTAACTTTCAAAAAAGTTTTCTGGTCAAAGATTAACAATCGATGCGGCCGATAGACTTCTTTGACCGTGGTGCCCACCACCACCCGCAACGCCCCTTCATGATTGCAGAGGATGATTCGGTCATTACGCACGCCGAAGCGGTAGCAATTTCCCACCGCACAGCACTGGCGATGCTCGCCACTAGTTACGTACGAGGGAGGCACGCCGCAATCTACAGCTCCAATGATCCTCGTGCCTTTCAGGCGCTACTAGGCATTTTCCGTGCAGGTGGTGCTTGGGTCCCGATCAACGCACGCAGCGCTATTGACGAAATCGCGTACATCTTGGATTACAACGACGCCGAGTTTCTCTTCTATCACAGCAATTTCGCTGCCAACGTGCGGATCATCCGGGAACGCTGCCCTAAAGTCCGCACCTTTGTTTGTCTTGACCGCGACGATCCAGGTGCAGTGTTTCTCGATACCTTCACTGCGCCATTTGACGGCACTGCGCCAGCGTTTGCGGATAATTCAGACGATGTCTGTGTGGTCTTTCCCTCCGGTGGGACAACCGGAAAACCCAAGGGTGTACTCTGGACTAACCGCGTGATGGAGTCGATGATCGCGGCAATGTCTGCGCACATTGCGCCCGTACCGGGTAAGCCCCCGGTGCATCTGTGCTCTGCGCCAATGACGCATGCAGCTGGAGTCGTTGCCTTAACCCTCATGAAGTTTGGCGCCACGCAAGTAATCATGGATGACGTCAAGCTGCCGGATTTGATGGAGAACATCCAAAAATATGGAGTGACTCACTTGTTCCTGCCACCGACAGCGATCTACGTGATGCTGGCGCACGCCGATGTGCGCAGTTTTGACTACACCTCACTCGATTACTTTATCTATGCAGCTGCTCCAATGTCGGTCAACAAACTACGGGAGGCTATCAACGTATTCGGCCCAGTTATGACGCAAACCTTTGGTCAGGCCGAAGCACCAATGATCTGTACCTGTTTGTCGCCACAAGCGCACGTCGATGCAATAGAGAACAACCGGCTCGACCGGCTAGCTAGCTGTGGTCAGCCCGCGCTACTGACCCCAGTTGAGATTATGGACGACGACAACAATATCTTGCCGACCGGCGAGCGCGGAGAGATAGTAGTGCGCGGCAATCTAGTGATGAAGGGCTACTACAAGAATCCGCAGGCAACCCAAAAAGTCACCACACCAGATGGTTGGCATCGCACCGGAGATATCGGACATAAGGACGACGAGGGGTTCGTATACATCGTCGACCGCAAGAAAGACATGATTATTTCTGGCGGCTTCAACGTATTTCCGTCTGAGGTTGAACAAGTGATCTGGAGCCATCCGTCAGTCCAGGATTGCGCGGTAATTGGTATTCCCGATGACAAGTGGGGCGAAGCGGTGACGGCAGTAGTGGAGAAGAAACCCGGCAGTCAGGTGAACGAAAACGAGCTCATCGCTTTGTGCAAGGCACAACTGGGTAGTGTCAAGGCGCCCAAAACAGTCAGGTTCTGGGATTATTTACCGCGTAGCGCAGTGGGCAAGGTACTCAAAAAAGACATCCGCGATCAGTTCTGGCGGGGCCTAGACCGGACCATCTGATCTCGCATTACATTTTGAGTTTCAGCGTTCAGTGTAGTTTAACTCCAGTATTGTCCGGCGGGTGTGCGGCAATAGCCGCCTCATTGAGGTCTGTGCCCCAACCAGGCCCGTCAGGGACAAGTAAGTAACCATCTCTGACAACAGGAGGTACAGTAACTAGATCGTCCTTCCACGGCACATCATCAACATCAATTTCCATTACACGAAAGTTTGGAATAGCTGCACAGTAGTGCGCGCTCATGAGTGTCGCCAAATGCCCATCGAAATTGTGTGGCGCGACGTTGACCTCATAGCTCTCTGCCAAAGCCGCGATTTTGACGGACTGCCATACGCCATTCCATGCCACATCCACAATGGCGACATCCATTGCTTGATGCTCGAAAAATGGACGATAACCACGAAGTCCAAACAAGGACTCACAAGAAGCAATCGGCGTTTTCGCTGACCGTCGGATCAGTGACAGCGCTGCTGGATCGTAAATATCTATCTCAAACCAACCAAGCTTGAGTTCATCTAGCGCACGAATCACCGCCAGATACCCTTCGGTACGGTAGTTGAAATTGAGGTCGAGCAAAATGTCAATTTCAGCACCAACACCTTCACGGAATGCTGTTAACTGTTCGTGTAAGGCAGAAATTATCCTGTGGCTGGGATTAAGTTCAGGCCAACCATCTACGCGAGCGAATCCTGGTTGATACATGTGTGGTTCGCCCTCAAATAAAAGTATATTAGTCTTTAGTGCGCTAAATCCTCGTGCTTTGACTTCCTGACCCAAGGAAACCAGATCTTCCAGATTTTTAATTGGTGAGATTCCCATCATCGCCGCAGTGCGCGGCATGCGAAAACTGCCGCAGTGGGACCAGTAGAGTCTTAAGCGATTGCGAAGGACGCCACCAAGCAACTCGTAGACCGGTACATCCAGAGTCCGAGCCTTGAGATCCACCAAAGCATTTTCTATCGCCGCCAATGCCTGTTGCGCTATTCCACCGTGAACCGAGCGTGTCCGGGCGTAAAGCTCTGCCATAAGCTTTTCGTGAGCAAGAGGGTTTTTCCCAATAACCCACTCCATAAGACCATCAATGACACTGGTCAGTCCACGACTACCGTATGATTCGTTGTATTCGGAGATACCGACAACGCCATTCTCCGCGACTAGTTTAAGAAAAGAAAAATTACGCCAACCGGCGTTGCAGTGCAGCGTCTGGTAACCTTCAAGTTTCATAGGTTTGTCTGCATTCCGGCTCGATACTAAAAAAACTAAGTCAACCCACCATCTCTATTAGACATTAGACTTGAATTCCATTTGGCCCTGAAACCAAACGCGTTCTGCAGTTGTGTTCAAAATCTGGTCTATCTTGGATGATGTGAGCCCCCATGCGCCTGGGCGTATCAGAGCGAGGTCCCGTTGATAAACAGCCGCATCTCCGCACACCGGGAAGTTCGAGCCCCACATGATTCGATCAGTACCAAAGCTTTGGATCAGCTCGGTTACAAATTCATCGAGTGGCGGATAGGGGTATGTGCAATACATCGATTGGCCGGAAAGCGTGACATATACAGAAGGCTCAGTTGCGAGCTCGAGCACTTCCCAACCACCCACCAAGTGGCCTTGCTCGAAACGTGGCGCCCCTAGATGCGAGAGCACAACCGTAGCCGACTTTCTGCCAGCAACCAACCTTTGAATTGGACCTACAGCTGAGCTTATCGATTTGTCAACATAGACAATCAGTGCTAGGCCGAGATCGAGGGCGGTAGCGCACAACTCCGATTGTGAAGAAAGCGTGTCTGTCACAATTCGCAATCCTTGGAAGCATCCAGAGTCCAAAAGTGAAGCAAGCGCAGATTGCCAGTCTGCTAGAGGATCGACGAGTCCGACTCCAGCGAATCGATCCGGATGCTCCGTGATTACCTCTGACAGATAAGTATTGTCGAGCTCTCCCATATGCTGGACCAACACAGCGCGATCAACACCAGCGCTTTCCATAACTTTAAGCACATTGGTTACGGGGAGGTATTTTGAAACACCACAGTGGCAGTAGGCGTCAATCATCGTCAGCTTTCCACGCCGGTTGGACCCAAGAAGCGGTCCTGAATTTCTTGTAACACAGCTAATGCGGGCAATACGTCGGCACCATTTGCCTCCGGTGGCCGACACTCGCGAAGCGCAGTAAGAAATTCCCGGTTCTGCGCCTCCCAAGATAGCCTGTCATGACTTAGACCAACCTCTGAAGGGTCATCAATTAGGCCATCTGGGCCTATGAGGCGACCGTGTTCGAAACGCAAACTTTCCTCCTCACCAACAATCAGGTACTCATCGAGACTAAGATGGGTATGGTAAGAGAGCGACAAAGAAACCAACTGATCATTGGGTGTTCGTAGCATGATATCGAGGTCTTGGGGGATGCCAGTTCGCAAGTCAGGTTTAGCAACTTGGCCCACTACCTCCACTTGATTCGCGCCGAGAAACCACATACTGAAATCCACGAGATGACATCCGTGATGCCACAATATATTGTCAGTCCAACTCCGCTGCCTGCCAGTCCATCCCACATTCTCTCTCCGGAAAGTCCCATGGCGGCCCATGAGGTGATAGACCTGTAGGCTACCGGCGGCAACACGTTTCCGTAGCATCGCTAGGGATGGAATAAACCTCTGACTATGACACACCATTAGCATACATCCCTGACGCCGTGCTAAGTCCACCAATTGCACACCGTCGGCATAACTCATTGCTAAAGGGATTTCAACAAGAACGTGTTTACCGGCCAAGAGAGATTGCATAACCTGCTCGTAATGGAGCGAATTTGGAGAGGCAATTACTATGATGCTCACATCGTCGTCAGCCAAGGCTGCTTCTAATTCGGTCGTATGGTGACGGAATCCAAAATCTGCCGCAAAACGTTTCGTCTCTTCCGGTAACCGACCGACAACCGAGCGCAAAATGACGCCTTCTGCCCGAAAAATTTCGGCATGAAATTGGGCCATAGCCCCGTAACCGACTAGGCACAGTCCTATTGACATAGGCTAACGCCCCAAATTGGCGAATCAGCCATATACACGAGTGACCCGACTTGCTGTATTAGTCTTACATTTGTCGTTCGAATGAACGACTCGTTGTCGTTTATAACGATGAGTTGTTTTCGATTCAGGAATCGATAACCGCCATAGCGTCCATCTCAATCAGTAGCTCTGGTAGCACAAGATCGGCACGGACAGTTGCCCTAGCAGGTGGATGATCACCGAAAAACTCGTCAAAAACCGGATTCATATCCTTATAGTTTCCAAAATCAGTGATGTAGATTGTGGTTTTCACAACATCTGCCACTGATGCGCCAACGGCCTCAAGTGCAAGTCGCATATTCTCAAGGGTCTGCCGGGTCTGAGCTGCCATATCTCCCAAGCCAACAATAGAGCCGTTAGCGTCAAGTGACACCACCCCGGCCGTCGTAACGATAGGCCCCTTGCGAACAACCTGACAATAATTTGCCAATGGTGTTGGCATAGATTCTGGGTTAATACGTTGAACTTGCATTAGATTCTCTCCTACATAAATTAGTTATCGCTTCCTAGATCGGCAGCCTGATTCCACAAAGCCGACAGCGAATCCATCTCACTACCTACCACAACCCAAGTCGCGCCGTCGGCAACTGCATCTCTGCCCGCTTCGACGGTCGAAACAAATGCGCCATAGTGAATGTTTCTCTTTCGGCAAACATCCTTGGCATGGGCAGTTAACGCAGCAATTCGTTCATGATGTATCTGACCAGGGATGCCCATATCAACAGATAGATCAGCCGGCCCAATCATCACACCGTCGACACCGTCTGAAGCCACGAGTTCGTCGAGATTAAGCAGAGCTGCCTCAGATTCGACCTTCAGTAGGAGAGAAACATCGTTGTTATAATTCTCAATCTGCTCGCTCATTGAACCGCCTAAAGTTCGGCCTGCGTAAAGGTTATGCCCTGCCGTGCCACAGTACCCACGTTTACCCTTTGGAGGATACCGTACTGCGTCAATCGCAACAGCCACGTCGTTTGGTGTCTCAACATGGGGAATTACCACTCCAGATGCACCGAGGTCTAGTGCATGCGCAATTGCATGATGTTCAATGGTCTTAGGCCCAACTAGGGGCGCCATCCCAGCAAGTCTGGCTACCTGACATAGATCATGGATAGTTGCAGGATCGTGTGGGCGATGCTCCAAGTCAAACAATATAAAGTCCAAGCCAGCCGACGCCGCTATTTCGATGGTCGCAATATCACGACTGTACATGATAAATGTGCCAACGACTGTCTTGCCAGCTTTCCACTTGCTCCTCAAAGGATTTACATTCATGGATGCTTTCTCTTTCAGTAGGGTGTAATTTACGTTTGTGGCAACGGAATTTGTCCAGTATCACTGCTGTAGCTGCTATTCAAATTCTTCTAGGCTTGAGGGCGGTCATTGAATACCACTTGGTTTTCTTAGATTCCGAGCACTGAAAACTTCCGGATTGACACACCAGCGCGGTTGTTCACCCCTAAATACACCTCCGAGATCTTCAACCACAGACTGGGCACACCGAGCTTCAGCACCTGCTGTTGAACATAGTACGTGCGGTGAGCCAATGAAATTCGGATGCTGGAAAAGCGGGTGATTGACATTGGCAGGAGGCTCCTCCGGGAACACGTCGAGTCCAACTCCACTAAGGTGCTCGTCTACCAGAGCCTCATGCAAAATGTCTAGCCCATCGATCAGTGCGCCGCGCCCAAAGTTGAGCAGATACGCCCCGCGTTTAATCTTACGGATATTAGAGAGGTTAATCATTCCTGTCGTCTCAACACTTACCAGAGCGTGGAGTGAAACGACATCGGATTCTCCAAGAAGCTCGTCCAGCGATTTGAGCTCCACCTGCAGTTCGTCCAACAGCTCGTGGTCAACATAGGGATCATAGCCAATGACACGCATTCCGAAACCCTGAGCTCGGGCTGCAACGGCACGTCCGATTCGGCCCATGCCGATGATACCAATGGTCTTTCCGTAAAGGTCATCGGTGCGGTCAGTCGCAGCTTTCCAGCGCCCGCTAATTAACGAATCATGCCAGTAGAATAGGCGCTTGGTTAGCGCTAAAAGCAGTGCAAATGTCGCTTCAGCTACAGCATCACCAAGCAGGGGTGCATAAACTACTGGTATCCCGCGCTCTGTTGCAGCCTCAACATCCAAGTTTTCGTAGCCTGCGCCTGTTCGACTGATCACGACCAGATCATTGCTGACATCCATAATGTCACCATCAATGGGAGCGAGGCCTCGAGTGATTAGACAGACGGTGTTGGGCATCAGCCCTAACAAAGTTTCTCGTTCGTCGTTTTCCGCGGTCACTATTGGGTAAAGCGACCCCAGCCCTTTGTGAATAATCGGGTCGATTGGAGCCGTCGCCATAATCTGCAGCTTTGTTGAGTTCATCGACGGTAGCCTCTCTCGCGATCAGACATGGTAGTTAACCTCAAAGTCCCACATGGAAAGGCTCCCGTGAAGATTGGTTCAGTCGTTCCGCGCCAGTTTCTGTTACTAGAACGACATCGCCTAACCCGACATATAGATAGCGCGGTTTAGTTCCTGGCACAGTGATCGGCGGGTGAATCATTGCGACTACACCTGGTTCGAGTAACGTCATGTTGGTATCGGTGAAATACGGCCATTCACCGTAATCTAGCCCCTGCCCGTGGCCAAACCTCCCCCACTCTCCATCACCATAACCTAAACGGTCTGCCGATGCTCGAGCAGCTTTACAAACATCAGCAATCGGAACTCCTGGCTTCATCGATTCGATGATCTCATCTTGAATCTCTCGGCATGCTCCAAGCAACGTTTCCATCTGTTCAGAAGGGGGGCCCACGGTCCCAGACCGCACGGGTTGTACAAAGTACCCATTTTTCATCAGATAAGTATTGATATTCAGCTGATCGCCCCATTCTAGTTTTCGAAAGTGGGGGCCGATGTCCATAAGTCCTGACTCGACATTATTCGAAGGTCCGGATGCCAACGTGTAGTACGCAGAATCTGCGCCGCGCGCTTTAGCGTAACGTTCCAACTCCGCGGATAATTCGTAACCCATCATCCCAGGTTTTAGCACATCGGGAATAAGTTCAAACACTTCATCACTTAATCGAACGGTATCTCGCATGATTTCGATCTCCGCGTCACTTTTGACATAACGAAGACGCGCGACGATATCCTCCACTTCCGACATGCGGTCGACACCGAGATGCTTCATGAGATCTTGGTACACAGGTACAGGCATGTTCTCCAGCCCGGCTATTCCGTAGTTTTTGCTACCCAGACTGCGTTCGGTGAGAATTTCCTTGATCTCCTGCCCAAATGACTTTCCCACGAATTCCGAACTCGACCCAACAGTTTTCTCATCAAAAGTACTCGAGATAGCTTTCGGGTCGGGGGAAGACACCAAGCGAATATCCCGCATCCAAGATATCCGGGAAATGAATTTCCTCGTGTACTCCATGCCCGGGCAAAGGAGTACAGCTTCCCCTTTCTCTGGAACAAGGACAATCGTGTCGGTTAGCAAGTCAAAGTTAGACCAGTTCGATAGATAGCCCACATGGCCGGTCTGATACCACATGTGAATCTTGGGCCCAGAATAGACGAGAAGCGCTCCAAGCCCGTTTTCGATTACGAAATCGCGAACCTTCTCTACTCGTGCTTCGCATTCTGCATCTGAAATCGTTAATGGAGCTGTAATTTTGTTAGCCATATTTGCCTCACTCGCGATGGGATTAATGCCGAGAAATGCTCAATGTACAGATTAAAGGTACTGTATACTAAGATTGCCGTAAGCATACATATTATTCCGCCAATGACCATGTTACAACCACCTCGCCGTAAAAATCGGACGTCGAATTACAGATTCGTTACGTTTTCGATGAATTGGTCAAAAAAGTTTAATATCCTGGAAAAGCCATAAGGAGGAAAATTTATGAAAAAGCAATATTCACCATTAATCTTGGCGTTAGTCATTTTGGTTCTTGGTGTATCGCAACCAAGTCGCGCTGCTGAGTGTGTGCGTGTGGTTGGTTACGAGCCTTGGACCGGGCAACAAACAATTGATCCTGCATTTAACACAATTCAGACTGACGTTCAGTTAATCATGGCTCTCTATGAGCCGTTAATATGGGTTGACAATAACTTTGGGCTCGTCCCCCGTCTTGCTAAGTCGTGGGAAGCCAACGCCGATGGAACAGTATGGACCTTTAAATTGCAAGAAGGGGTAAAGTTTCACGACGGTTCAGATTTCGATGCGGAGGATGTCGTCTATACCTATCGTCGCCTTATCGCAGAAGAGACAGCGTCGCCCGCCTCAGCCGTTCTGGGATTCTTGACAGCGGAAGGAATTGAGGCAGTGGATTCACACACTGTGAAGTTCACTGCAAATACTCCAACAGCAGAACTACCGTTTCTCCTTTCAAACAAGTTTGCTCTGATTGTTTCCTCAGACGACACGACGGCGCAAATCAAAAACAAGGCTAACGGAACGGGACCATTTACGTTAGATGAGTTTTCTCCAGCGGCCGTACGCTTAGTAATGCATGCCAATCCTTCATACTGGCAGGAAGGGCTGCCTAAATCTGACTGTTTAGAGCTTTCTTCTATAGCTGAATCAGTGGCACGAGCTGCTGCAGTGATGGCAGGACAGGCTGATGTTTTGCTGGCGGTTGATGCCAGCACCGTCATCAGTTTAGGCGACGACGCGAAGGTTACGATTGCTAAAACAGAGGCTGGACCCCTGATGATGATGTGGATGATGACCGACGTCGCGCCGTACGATGATGTCCGAGTACGTAAAGCCATGAAGTTAGTAATCGATCGCGAAAAGATGGTGGAGCTAGCACTCCTCGGATATGGCTCTCCCGGCAATGACAATCCAATTCCTCCTTCGTCACCAGCGGCCTATCGATCAGATGTCATCCAACAAGATATCCCACAAGCTAAGGCACTACTTGCAGAAGCAGGTTATCCCAACGGGCTGAAGGTAGATCTCTACACCGGTGCGACGGATCTTTATCCTGGTACCTTAGTAATGGTCCAGGCCTACAAGGAAATGGCGTCAGAGGCAGGCATTGACGTTACCATCATCCCCGCTCCGAATGACAGCTACTGGGATGAAATTTGGATGAAAAAGCCTTTCACAAGTCTGTACTGGTCGTTGAGACCACCATCGTCTGCTTTGCCGATCGCCTATACCAGCGACGCGCCTTACAATGGGACCCACTGGTATAACAAGGAATTTGACAATTTGGTGGCAACCGCTAGCAAAACTGTGGACGCAGACAAACGCGGAGATTTATACCGTGAGGCCCAACGTCTACTCGCCGAAGATGGTGGCCATATTTTACCGATGTTCTCATCGGTCGTTTCTCTGATGCGTGAAGGCTGCTCTGGCTTCCAGCCGCATACTTCCGTAAACCGAGTCCAGTATCAAGAGATACACTGCGACTAATTGCTGAATCGGGCGCGAGTGGGCCACAGCCGACTCGCGCCCGTTGTCTTTTCTTCCCGCTCGATGAAGACGTTCCGCTGGAGCTTCGTCGATCTCGCTCTAAGCAGCGGTTGTTGCGTTAATGTTATTAATGGATGGTTGTGATGATTTCGAGCGGTCATAGCAGTAAGATTGTTTGACTATCATCTTGAAAAGCACGCCAATATGACTGCACTTAGATTAATCGCGGGCCGCTTTGGGCTCGCGTTTGTCACTCTTTTCATAGTATCCATCATTATTTTCGCCATGGTTGAAATTCTTCCCGGTGATGTAGCCTCACGTATTCTTGGGCAACTGGCGACAGCGGAAAACCTTGAAGTATTGCGGGCGCAGTTACAACTCAATGACCCGGCACCGAAACGCTATCTCAACTGGCTTGTCGGTATATTTCAAGGAGATTTAGGTAACACCTTGACCAATCAACGTCCTGTTACCGAGATGCTGGGGCCGCGCCTTAAGAACACGGCCATACTCTCGCTTGTTGCGTTCGCACTCTACTTGCCGTTAGCGCTTATTCCTGCTGCTATTCAGGCATTGAATCGCGATACTGTAAAAGATCATGCTCTATCGATTCTGACATTGATAATTTTATCAACACCCGACTTTTTACTCGGAACGATCCTGTTATTTGGATTTGTGGTCGTTATACCTATTCTTCCTGCTCAATCATTAGTAGATCACACGTCAAGCTTTTTGGAATACGCGCGGGCGATCGCACTGCCAGCAACAACACTTGCGCTTGTAATGGCGTTTTACGCTGTAAGAATGTTGCGCGACAATCTTATTGAAGTTCTTGATGCAGAGTACATTCGAACTGCGGAGTTAAACGGACTTTCAAGACGTTCTGTCTTGTGGCGTCATGCGTTGCCGAATGCATTGATTCCTACCCTAAATGTCACCGCTCTCAATTTTTCCTATCTGATAGGAGGGGTGGTCATCGTTGAGAAAGTATTTTCCTTTCCCGGGTTCGGAAGACTCCTTATCGATGCATTGCTGCTACGAGATATTCCTTTGATCGAAATTACAATCTTGATTGCGGCGGCGGTCTACATCGCAGCTAACCTAGCTGCAGATGTTATTTCAATCGTTCTTAATCCCCGATTGCGAAGTTCCTGACAATGGATGCCCAAGTGCAGCTGAGAATCTCTGGTCTGTCGAGCTATTATGGGGTTTGGCGACGAACCCCAATCAGTTTTCGAGTTGGTGCTGTCATTCTTGCAATTCATATTGTCGCAGCCGCGACTGGTCCGTTCTGGGCGCCTTATGGTTTAGCGCAGATGGGAGCAGGTATGCCACTATCCGGAATGAGTTGGGCCCACCCATTTGGTCTCGACCAAATGGGGAGAGACGTTTTTAGTCGCGTCCTCCACGGAGGGCATATCGTCATCATCATGGCGCTGTCAGGCACTATGCTCGGTGCGGTGCTTGGTTCGATTGTTGGATTGTTAAGCGGATATCTTGGTGGCTGGTTTGATGATGTTGTGATGCGTATTGCCGAGGCTCTAATCAGTATCCCGTTTCTGATCCTTGGAATGTTAGTAATTAGTATGGCTGGATCTGAACTTGCAGGCCAGCCGGTTCTAGTAATTTTCGTCGTAGGATTCATCTATTTGCCACGTTTTGCGCGTATGGCACGAGCCGCCGCGCTTGACGTTATCACCCGTGACTTCGTAATGGTTGCAAGGCTACGGGGGGAAGATCCCTGGTCGGTTGTTAGACGCGAACTACTTCCTAACGCAACTGGAGTTTTATTAGTTGAATTCGCGCTCCGAGCTGGTACTGCACCTGTACTTATCGCCTCCCTTGGATTTCTTGGCTTCGGTCTCCGCCCACCAACGCCGGAATGGGGTGTACTCATCGCAGAGAATCGGCCTCTCATCGTTGTCGCACCTGAGACCGTGCTAGGGCCAGGTTTCGTTCTTGCGTCTTTGGTTATTGGGCTTAATCTGTGGACCGAGGGCTTGGCACGAATTCTTGGCCGTACTGCGCGCACAAACGATCAATGAACGAGTCTACTGCTCTCCTCCAAGTGGAGAATGTGGCGATTAGTTATCGGCACCAACATGGCTGGCTCGAAGCAGTAAGTGGCATCTCATTTTCTATCGAGAAAAAAGAAATTATCGGGCTAGTGGGTGAGTCCGGCTGTGGGAAAAGTTCTCTTGCCTTACTGCTATTTGGATACCATCATCCTAACGGACGTGTAACTAGTGGGCGTGTGCTTTTTAAGAACACAAATATTCTCGGCGTCAGTCGCGAAGTCCAAGATCAACTACGTGGCAGCCAGATCGCCTATGTACCTCAGAACCCGACAACTGCATTAAACCCAGGAAGACGCGTTGGTGGCTTGATAGCTGAAATTCTGATTCGCCATGGCATTGCGAAATCGCCAGTCCAAGCTCGAAAGCGCGTTATAGAGCTGTTTTCGCAAGTTGGTTTACCAACAACTCAAACGATGAGTCAGCGTTACCCGCATCAACTTTCGGGTGGTCAGCAGCAACGTGTGATGATCGCGATGGCTCTCGCATGTTATCCCGAACTTGTTGTCCTTGATGAACCTACTACTGGCCTTGACGTTACTACCCAAAAGCAGATCGTCTCCCTCTTGGTAGAACTGCGAGATCGGTTAGGAACATCGATGGTCTATGTCACTCACGACATGGGCGTGATTAGTGATGTCTCTGATCGAGTAGGAGTAATGTACGCGGGTCGATTGGTTGAGCTCGCGCCGACAAAAGTGCTATTCGAAAAACCAGTGCACCCGTACACACGAGGCCTTATCGCCTCGATACCCAAACTCGATGATCAGTCGCCACCGACCACAGCCCTTCGGGGCTTGTTACGGCGGGAAGAACTTCCTGGGGGCTGCCCATTCCAGCCAAGATGCGATTTTTCCCAGTCATCATGCGCTACGACACAACAGGTTCTCGTTGAACAATCACCCAGTCACCACGTTGCCTGCCAACGATGGCGAGATTTGAGATATTCAATTTCGGGACCTATCGGTTCCGGTGAGATCGCCCAAGATCAGCTGAACAAATCCATAAATGAGAGTAAATCAATATTGGCGGTCGATAATGTAACGCTTGGTTATGGTAGTGTTGGTAAGGTCCTTGGTTGGCGTCTTGGAAAGCACCCTCAAGCAGTTGTCCACAACATATCGTTGAAAATCGGCATTGGCAAAACATTTGCCTTGGTTGGGGAATCTGGAAGTGGCAAGTCGACCATTGCGCGCGCGATCAGTGGAATTCTCGAGCCATTAAAGGGGCGGGTACTGCTCGAGGATGCAGCTTTGTCCGGCTCGTTCGGATCGCGCTCACTCGAACAGCGGCGCCAAATTCAGTACATATTCCAAAATCCAGACGCATCATTGAATCCACGAATGCGAGTCGGGGAAATTCTAGCGCGACCCCTGGATGTTTTTTTTAGATTGGATCGTGTTGTCCGACAAGAGCGAATCACCCGCGCATTGTTAGATGTGCACCTGTCAGAAAACTATGTGAACAGATTTCCTGATCAATTGTCTGGGGGAGAACGCCAACGTGTTGCTATTGCGCGAGCTCTAGTTGCCGAACCTGTTTTGATGTTATGTGACGAAGTGCTCTCGGGTCTCGATGTATCCGTGCAAAGCAGCGTTCTTGATCTCTTACGAGGGCTTACCCGAAATACGAACGTTTCGATGTTGTTCATCTCACACGACTTGGCAGTGGTTCGCCATCTTGCTCATCGAGTAGGTGTTTTGTTTCAAGGACACCTGTTCGAAATTGGAGATGTAGATAGGATTTTTTCGCCACCCTTTCACCCATACACTCATAACCTGATCATGGCACAACCAGGATCCCAATTACTCAGTCGTCAAGCGGACAAAACCACAGTCAGCAGCGCCTCTACATATACACCAAGGCGCGGATGTGCGTATGTTGGTCAGTGTTCTCAACAATTGGGTCGACTATGTGAAGAGACAACGCCACCATGGCAAAATGCTGGCTCATCATTGAGTATACGATGCCACGTTCCAGTAGATGACCTACGTGACCTATCAAGATAGGAATATAGCGAGAGCGCTACCACCATCATCGATTCATTTCTTCACAACGCAAGAAGGAAAACTGTACAGCAAAGGATGGCGGACGGGCTCCTACGTTTACTTCGACATGGCATAGGCGGATGAAGCAAGTGGAAAAACATACTGCAATCCCGGAGTTCCCAAAACGATCATTCGAAACTTGGTTGGATCAGAGGATGACTTACAGACAGCCTCAGAAAGACTAGGGCATACGTCGGCAACACAGCAGCATTACAGGAATAAACCTACAAAGGTCGTTCCACTATCCCCCCATTGAACTAGTCGTGTGTTGTCGTTACTGGGGTTTATCTCCCTGTATCTCCGAATTCCTTAGGAACTTTATTTCCAGAAAACCGCATGATTCTGCGGTAAAATCGGCGACAGAATACGTGGCTTCGAACCCCTCCGGGCACTCCATATTTTCAATGGCTTACAACGTTTCTGAAAAGTGTACTCTCCAGTAAATCGACGATTCTCCAGTAAGCATCGGAACCGCGAGATGGTAAACGGTGGTTGGGGCGACATCTGATGAGCGCCTGGCCCGATACTGAACTGGCTGACCGTCTCGGTATTCGCTATCCGATTATTCAGGCGCCAATGGCTTCGGCGTCAACACCGGCGCTCGCTATCGCAGTCTCGACAGCGGGCGGACTAGGCTCGCTCGGGCTCGCCATGCATACCCAAGAGGCCTTGCGCACTGACTGTTCCACAATATCCAATGCCACCGATGCGCCCTATAACGCTAACTTCTTTGTTCACAGCGAGCCTGTCGATGACCTGGAGCGCACTGATGATACCCGCTCTTTGCTCGCACCCTACTATCGTGAACTGGGGCTAGGCGAAGTACCTGATGCGGTCACGCCAGCCCCGTCTTTCAACGAAACCCATCTGCAGGCCGTACTTGATCTTCGTCCGCCGGTGGTGAGTTTCCACTTTGGTCTGCCGGCTGATGATGCACTCAAGGCGATCAAGGTAGCTGGACTGTTCACCTTGTCCTCGGCAACCAACGTGGCCGAAGCCCGTGAACTCGAAGCGCGTGGGATCGATGCTGTTATCGCACAAGGTTTTGAAGCCGGCGGGCACCGTGGCACTTTTTCAGAACCGTATGAAAGGGGTCACGTGGGCACTTTGGCACTGGTACCGCAGGTTGTCGACGCGGTATCCATACCGGTGATTGCGGCAGGTGGTATCGGTGATGGTCGCGGTATCGCTGCCGCGCTTGCCCTTGGTGCAAGCGCCGTGCAGCTTGGCACGGCATTTCTGACCTGCCCCGAATCAGCCGCGCATCCGCTTTACCGGCGAGCACTCAACGAGGCCCGCGACGATCAAACACAGCTCACACACGCTTTCTCCGGCCGGCCCGCTCGAGGCCTGGAAAACCGTTATCTGCTTGAGATGGCAGGTCAACCCAGCCTCCTCACTAAATCCTCCGCCCTTAAATGCGTATAGCGCAGCAGCGGCTAAGCACACAACCTGTGTACGACGCAGGGACGCTCATACTCAAACATCAACGCTAGCCCTCGCAGCCCGC
>Ga0187827_10004126_pt1 | contig 18061 bp, 11 predicted proteins | sample ETNtaG_39_FD_167969 | JGI IMG/M metagenome (GOLD analysis project Ga0187827, IMG submission 167969) | Marine microbial and viral communities from oxygen minimum zone, Eastern Pacific Ocean - ETNP2014_SV_150_PacBio MetaG (Illumina Assembly) | ecosystem: Environmental > Aquatic > Marine > Hypoxic... | reverse complement strand
GAAAGTATTCCACAAATACCACACATATTAATTACTCCAGGACAGAGTATAGTTATTAATTAAGGGAAATTTCATATGATTACAATAGGCGAGTGTTTTAGACTTCTCTTTTACACCGTATCGCGGATAAAACCAGTCATTCTTAATCTCACAAGAGGTTTTTATATTTTCATTTATCTTTGAATCATCACTTGATATATTATCCAACGAAATTGAAATCCTAGCTTGCTTAAGTAGTTTTACCCCGCTTATTTCAAAACAATTAACATCTTCAGTTTTAAGGATTTCTTTAAATTGTATTTCATATAGTCATGAAACACTCGAAGTTTCCCTTTTGCACATAAAGTAACAATGATTACGGAAAGTTATCAACAGCCTTACACAAGGAGTTTTTTAACTCCTTATTTAATCTTGACTTCTCAATATACGTGATAAGCTTTCTACCATATTCAATTGCCCTATCTTTTCCCGTATTATAAGAAGTAATGTTAAAATTATTTAAGTCAATTTCATATGATTGCTCGTTTCTATTGCTCGAAATAACGACATGTGAACCATTTATGTCCGTAATTTTTAGCTTATACTTTTCTTTATACACCGACTCTGAAAGCGCATATTCTTTTGAGTTCAAACTTAGGTCAGAGTTATATACGCTGGAACCACTCCTTTGAGCCCCATTATCAACCCCTAAAAGGGATGTTATTGTTGGCAACAAATCTATTGAAGATTCAACCATATTACGGAATTCTCCCCTTTCAATCTGAAATTTATTTGAATATACCATAAAAGGAGTTCTAATGTTTGAATCGACAAGTGTATCAGCTTCCAACTTACTAAAAGAAGTTCCATGATCTGATGTGAAGAATATTGTAGCTTCAGGGTCGTTACTTAGTTCATCAATAAATTCATGCAGCCTATTATCTAGTTGTAACAATTTTTTTATATACCTATCTTTTATAAACCCATGTTGTTCACTTTCACCTGTTCCATTTAATGTTTTGCCCATATAGTATTTTACAGATTTAGGAATAAGAAGGTACTTATCAACTAGACCCTCTGAGAAAAAATGGTATGGAGAGTGAGTGTCAAAAAAATGTATAAACATAAACAAAGACACCCCCTTAATGTTTCGATAAAAATTAATTGCTCTGCTTATTTGTTTTGACATGTTGTCGCCATCATTAGTGTGTTGTTTGTAGTAAAAGCTATCATAGCCCCGGTGATGCCCAAGACTCTGATTACATCTTCTATGAGCGAAATCCCCATACGTCACAAAGCCCTCATTCCTTAATATCTCTGCAAGAGTCAACTCATCTCTGCTTAATGTCCGTATAGGCCCATTCGGATTAACAATATTGTGCTGGGAAGGATAAAGAGATGTTGCCATCGATGCGAAAGTTGGTAGAGTCCAATTACTTTGTGAAAAGCTATTAAGAAAAACGGCCCCTTCTGAGAACAACGCATCAATATTCGGTGTTTTTATTTCAGAACCATATACACCTAAATCTATCGGGCAAACACCGTCTGCCACAAAAACGACAATTTTATTTTGTTTTTTGCTTTTTTTATAGATTGGTGGAGTAATAAAAATACGTTTTGGGGCAGAATCAGTTTTCCAGGAAAAATCAAGGTACCCATTTTCTTGAAACATTTCCTTTTCGTTTTGCTCAAATGAATAAAAGAATAAATCCCAATTTTGATGCAAAGCTTCAAAATGCTTTGTAAACAATGTTTTTTTATAAGAACCAGACTCAATGGATATTAACAAATACCCCTTTGAATCAGACAATAAACTTTTACCTATAAAAAAATACATCCCCTCACAGCAACAACTTATTTCAGCTCGAATATGCCCATGTTCTTTATCGATTACCGAGAATGCGTTTTTCCATAGATTATTTATTGAATATTTATGGTAATTACTCCCTGTTGCACTTGAATCTAAAAGTTTGTCCGGGATTAATACTTTTGCTTCATTTAACAACTGTGAATGAATCCCATACATTGAAATAATTGTTCTTTTAAACAAAACGATATATTTCAACAACACTGATATTTTAAATTTTGTATTGATTACTTCAGGAGATTTTCTTTGATCAACTAATACCGGTGATGGATCTCCATATTTAAACCAACGATAATGATAGAGAATCATTCCACATATTCTTTTCATATTCATTTGATTAACAAACTGTTTTATAGCAAAAATAGTGAATCAATAACGCCTTTATAATTATTGTCTTAAAACAAAACGGATCAAGATAATACATTCAGTTATCTTATAGTCCCCTCGCGGATCCCAACGTGCGGTATTACAGTACCTGGCTTATCGAAGATGTTCGCTACCGCTCCTATACACATTGCAAATGTAATAGCACGTATATCTTTGTTCTGAACATATATAATAAGAATCTATTTAGGTTGGTTCTTGAGATATTCTGACATAGTGAGGTAGAGGGTATATATCTTGATTTAGAAAACCACATTAACAAACAAAACTATTGACAGAACACAAATCTGTCTTTTTTGATTTTATTAAATAAATTAACCCAACTCTTACATTTGTTTAGAGAATTTCGAGATGGACCTATTTCTAACGATGCATACTTCACCAGGTATAGAGGAAACCACCAGTTTATCACCTCTTTTTCTAAACCAATTTTTTCTGAGTAACATTCCCATGCTCGTTTCATAATTGTTAACAGTTCTGTGTCAGAATAGAACGTATAATCCGCTGTATCCTGCATATTCCTTTCTTTTGTTTTTTCACTATTAAGCTTGCGATATATTATTCTTATAAATTCATAAAGAAAACTAATTGTTATGGATCTGTTTTGAAAATTCCTTTCTTGAAGTCTCACTCCAAAGCTAAAGAATAAATTGCAAATATCGTCAAGCCCGCAATCCTCTGGGTTAGCGTCTTCCCAATCTATGATGTAATATAGGTCATCACGTTCAACAAGGACATTAATAGGAGAATAGTCTCCATGGATAAGCCCTATTGGAAGAGAAATGTCCAAATCTACAATATTATTTATTATTTTATCAATAGAAGCGTGCATATTTGACCCAACAGCTTCATCAACTTTTTTAGCCATGTCGAGTCGATCAGAAAATATTCTTTTTACCATATCCTCATTCACTTTAAGTAAGTTAGTTGACTCGAGATGAAAATCTGTCAACCATTCTGTAAGCTCAGGCAACCACAGTGTTGCTGTACGAAGTTGCCTGGTATAGTTGAGACTTAAAAAATAATTTGCAAGATTTTTACCCACGCACACCTCTTGAACCAGGGCTTTTCTTCCTCTATCAAGTTCATATATATCAGTTTTTAATACCTTTCCTTTCAGATTATTATGACAGAATTCACTGGCCTTTAGTAGTACCGTATATTCTTTTTCTATATTCAAACTATCACGCGGATCTTTGTTCGTCTTTATGTAAACGGGTTTTCTCTCTTTATGAAACATTATTACCGAAATGCTTGATCGATATGCATAACGCCCTTTAAGATATAACCTTACATTATCTTTGCTGATTCCTAACTTATTTATAATTGGATGAAAGATTCCTCCTAAGGAAACATCGCCTTTAAAAGCAAAAATTGAATAAGAGTTAACAAAGAGATCTAAGACGTTGAGTTTGTACAAGAAATTATAGAATATATTCCATCTTGACACTCCATTATAGCTTTCAATAAAATACTTTTGTATCGATCTATTATCGGAGGGAACGAGATTGTCGAAAATCCTGTAATCCGGTATCGGCATATAATATAAAGCTTTTTTAAAACCTGTTTTATTCAAAAGTGTTTTATAGCCCATTTTAGTATGAGTTCTTGCTAAATAAGGCCTTCCCGTTTTCAGTATGCAAATTTTATCAGCCAGATACCTGGGCATTAAGCTGATAAATCTTATGCCCATGTGATCTTCAGGGATTGTTAAGAAATATTTTATAGCAATTCTGTTTTCTATGCCGATATAAACACATCCGTTATTCTTTAATATACGGTTACACTCTTTAAGAAATGCAGACTGCCTATCTAGGCGTATATGTGTTTCTTCTTGATTATATTTATTATTGCTCTTCGAGCTTTCCAGAGTACAGTATGATTGATCACTCACAATCCACTCCAATGCACCATTTAATACAACTAAATCAAAATAATCATCTGGAAAAGGTAGCCGCTCTCCATCATAACATATTGGAATAACATTATTAAAACCTTCTTGGTCACTTCTAATTTTTATGAATTTCAAGCTTTCAAGGGTTTTATCAAGCGCGATAACACGTACTCCTTCCCTTGCCAATGATATACTAATTGCACCCAATCCACTGCCAAAATCTAATACACGCGATCCCGAATCAAGATTAAGTAAGAACTTCCAATCAGCCCTCCCCCCCTCATCAATAATAGGGAGGAATCGTGGAGGACATAACTTGTTTATGGCATTTTGCCAGGTATCTTTATCAGCGAAAGAATTTATTTTTTTCATTATGTCTGTTGGAATTAGATTCCATGACGTAGTATTTTCAGATAATAGCAACACGTTATGGTCATTCTCATATTCGTGTTTACACCCAAAGCATTGTAAGGCCACGGAGTCTTCTGCATATTCCATTCTATATCCACATTCTGTGCATTTTATTTCAATTGTTGTTGACATATAATGTTTTATTTCATTCTTTGTTTATTTTGAATCCATTTAGGCTGTCAAGTCTTAAATATTTCTTTTGTTCTAATTCTTTCCATACCCTTTATCATCTACCTAAATCCTTGCTTACGGTTTTGCAAAGCGATGATGTCTATGATTGACTAAACTTTCACTCTATTTCTTTACTTTGTGAACTAGTATATTTAGAGAAAATAGCATGAATAATATATTAAGGCACATACCTTCTAACTATCCTGTAAAACCTCAGTTATCAACTCCTTTATTCTTAAGGAAGTCTTGCCATCAAGCCTACCCTCTGCTTGATGATCTTTACGTACTTCACCAAATAAGCTTTCTGGCAAACCATTATCCAGTATATATCTCAAATTTTTTATTAACTCATCAGGATTTCTGGCAACCAAATATTTATCATATTTCTCAGCCGCTACATATCCTTTCATTGTTGTATCGTAGCTGATTGATGGAACACCAAGGCACAAGGAGCTGTAAAGTGCAGAAGAGTTACCAACAGTAATGGTACAATCACTTACAGCAATCAAATCACCCATATTAATACTATCATTTTGATAATACTTTTTTTGAGGTATTTCAGACATAACCTCCTTCAAAAATTCATGCTCATATTGACCTAATCCTTTATTACACTTAGGCTTACCCTTAAAAACAAAAAATAAATCATCTTGTCGAGCAGCCCACTTGAAAAAAGATAACCAATAATATAAAAAAACTGTCCTGGCATCACTTTCGTCAAATAAAGGCCATTTTTGGCAGTCCGGAAAAAAAGGCCAGTAAAAAGCAGCAAGTATAGTAACTATCTTTTTCCCTTCCTTTTTAATTTGTACTAAACTTGAAACATTATCACTTTGTAGATTTTCTATTTCATGATTTCCTGCTGCAAAGAACTTATCAACATAAGGACAGTTAGGTCCTAAATATTTATTATAATAATTACCAGGGACAATATAATAATTTACAATAGTATTTGCTCTAGTACAATCAACAAAACAATACCCTCCATAACCGTGGATCATTGTCATTGTTTTTATACCTTTTTTATTTGCCAACAAAGTAAATATAGAAATTTGATAATCCGATTCAGTTTCTACAAAGGCCATCTTTACATCAATATGTTTTAATAAATTTTCAAACTTGACTATAGAATAAACACTACCTAAAATGACTCTACAATGGGAGAAATTAATACAGTACATTGCTAATGTATAAAAGTTCATAAAAAAATGCCTAAAGTAATCTACAAATAATCTCTTAATTATGTAGTATAAAGCTATTTTTTGGCGCTGATAATTGTAATGGACCCCTCCATTTTCTATCAGGAATAACTCCTTTTCAGTTGTAAATGGATTACGAAAACATGAGTGTACACAGTCCTTGATTTGTATTATATTCCTATGAAAAAGATACATACTCCTGTGGAGATTAGCTTTGAAAGCACTTTTGTCGAGTGTATTACTAATATGAACAAAAAGTACTTTTCTTTTCGACTTCTCATTGCTCGTTTTCAATACAATTCTATGTTCTTTTATCAACATCATTAATAAAATTAAAGGTGTAAACGTAAAAACCAGGAAATAGCTTAACTTCTTTATTACATCTGTCAGCACCAATAACAGATAATGCCATTTTATCATTATCATCTTCTCTGTGTATTCAGCTATATGATCCATAATAAAACACTTTTTAACCGGGAAATAATAGATATCACTATTGACTGATTCAACAAATTCCTGCAGTAGCTTATACTTATAAGTCTCATTGTAGAGGCTTTGTGCAAAGGATCTTTTCACTAGGCTTATGGCCCTTTGATCACATAGTAATCTAGTAAAAGGGATATATAGTCCAGGATTTTCTTCCACTACTTTATTGCCTATTTCTATTGCCATTTTAGATGCCTGTGGTTGAATACCACGAGAGAGATAGTTAACATGATGTATCTGCCTGAGCCCAATTCCCTTTATAGGTTTGGAAAAATATTTTTTTAAGAGCGAATTGAACTCTACAAAATACTGCTCATTAAAAAAGAACCTGTTTATGAAACACAGGCAAAGGGTAAAGACATTTAGTCTTTCGTAAATAATTATCCTACTTTTCATTTTATCTTCTTTGTATGTTACTAAATACAATGTTCAAAAGAGTATGAGGTCTAGCCTCTCAGCTGAACTGTTTTTAGCGACATTCTTTCATTTGATATACACGGTTTAATTGGGTGTTTTTTGCTCGTAGTTCTGAGAGTGGTTGATTGTTCTGGAGGGACTCCAGAACAATCTTAGCCTATGCGCTTACACTGTAAGCTTGATCTTTCCCAAACACTTTTTGGGAAAGACTTGGTTCTTTGGATCCCAGTTACGATATTTCATAATGCCCCCTTTCTGCTGTGTATTTTAGGAAATTTTCTCCTAATTTACACGGTGTTTCTTAACGGGGAACAGTATAAAAGGCTCCAATGTTTGTTATGACAAGTGGATTAATAGAGCGAATATTGAATCCTCAAAAACTGGATAACAGGCTTGACGTGTAGCTGAATAACTAATTATGTCTGCATACTAAAAATCGAGATTGCTCCGTTATACATCTTCCTATCCTTTAAATATTGTAGATTTTATTAGATGATCGTCATCTAGATCAAGACCCATTTTGTCTCTTATTCTGCCTAAATAATACCGACAAAGTTCAATAATTCTTTCTGTCGACATTTTAGTCATGTTTAAAGACAGTTCTTGCTTCTCCCCCATTTCAAGAATATATTCTTCCTCATCTTTAATAAAACCATTATCACCGGCATATTTATACATATGTGTGCCCGGGATGGGTAGGAGAAAACCTGTGGTTGGAAACATTTCAGTTTCATACAGCACATTGAAAGTCTCGATCATTGTCTCTTCAGTTTCTTGTGGATAGCCGAATATAATACAAGTGCCGCTAACAATTTCCGCTATATCAAATACTTTTTTTTGTGTATAAAAGTCTTCTACCCTGATTTTCTTGTTCATCGCTTTTAATATAGTGGGACTGCCGGATTCAAGTCCATAGTTTACCGACACACAACCAGCTTCTCTCATTTTTTTTGCGAAGTCTACATCACCTTCCTTCAGAAAGCCAACTCTAACACTAACCTCAAATTGAATACCCAAATCTGCTTTCAATAAAGCATCAATTATTGGCTCAGCGTTTTTTACAGTAGCAAATGTCAATTCATCCTGGAACCATATAAAATTAACTTTATATCTTTCTATTAGGGTCTTTATTATTCTGACAATATACTCTGGAGAAAAAGCTCTTATGGGATTCAAATCATATAAATAACTATTACCACAGAAATTACACCTGAAAGGACAACCACGGACACTATTAATTGGAAAGGGCCTTCTTTCTGAGAAATCGCCATATCTTACATGAGTATAATTACCGAACGATTTGATATATGCTTCAACATCAAAGATATCCCATCTGGGAAATTCCTTTTTGTTCAAGTCCGACAATGGAGTACAGGGTGGTGTTATAAACACTTTACCATTTTCTTTATAGGCAATACCCTTTACATTACTAAAGTCACCACCTGAAACTATTGTATCCAGAATATCCACAAAGGTATATTCTCCCTCACCAATTACAACTATGTCAGCCTTTGTCCACTGTAAAAATTTCATTGGTATCGGAGCTACCATAGAATTCCCCACGATAATAATAGATTGGGGAAGCCCCTCTCTTACCAATTCCACAAAAGGCTTAATGATATTATATTGGGTAATAAGCCCCCCGAAGGCCACAACATCATAGCCACCAACCCTTATAGCATTCTTTAACTCATCGTCTGCCATAGGATAAGCTCTTAAATCAAGAACGGTAAAATTATAGCCATTTCTTTGCGTCTCGCTTGCCACCAAACACAAACCCATAGGAAAGTCTATTTTGGTTTTTTCCTTTACCCATCCAAGTCGAGCTGCAAAATTAACAAATAATATCTTTAAAGATTCTTTATTTCTCTTGATTTTATTCATTTTCTATAACAATCCCATTTCTAATAGTTCCACTCAATGCAAAGCATATAACTTTTCAATTGTTAGTGTAATTTTTAGATTTTGTTTTGCATAAGCTTTTATTTATAAACAATAATCTGATTATTAAAAACTAGATAATCAATCTTTGTGTCAATAAAACATTCTATAGCGTCTTCCGGAGTCATGACAATAGGTTCGAAATTACGATTTTGTGAAGTATTTAGCAAAACAGGTTCTCCTGTAATTTTATAAAATTCTTCAATTAGGTGATAAAATATCGGATTCCATTCTCTTCTTAGTGTTTGTGGCCGTACTGTCCCATCAACGTGAACAATACCTTCAACACACGAGATTTTTTCTTTTTTTACGTAATCCATCAAAATCATAAAAGGAGATTCTATAGCATCTTCCAGATAATCCGCACGTGCTTCAAAAAGCATTGAAGGGCACAACGGACGCCACCATTCCCTTTTCTTGATTTCCTTATTTAAATAGTCTTTATATTTATTAGATATTGGATTCGCTAATATCGATCGGTTTCCTAACGCACGAGGACCGAATTCCATTCTACCGTTGAACCAAGATATTATTTTTCCTTCCGCCAGATACTTCGCAACTATTGGGGCAGCGTCCTCATACTCTTTATATGCTAAAACGCTCATCTTTTCTAAGACTTTTATAATACTCTGTTTATCATATTCAGGCCCCCAATAAGAACTAAGAGCTTGTTCTTTGCGTCTTGGATTGTCAGCTTTTTTGTAATAGGACAACAAAGCCGCTCCAATTGCCACTCCTGCATCATTTGAACCAGGTTGAACATAGATTTTTTCGAACGGTCCTTTTTTCAGCAATCTTCCATTTGCTACACAATTAAGGGCTACCCCTCCTGCCATGCACAAATTTTTTGTTTTAACTTTTTTATAAAGATGTGTTGCCATATGAAGAATAATATCTTCAGTAATTTTTTGCGAAGCGGCAGCAACATTTTTATGGTGATCGCTTAATGGTTCATCAGGCTTCCGAAACGGCCCCATCTCACCAAGGAACTTTTCACTAAACCATGTATTAAGCTCAAAGGGAAACGTTAGATAAGAATTGTCAAAACTATACCTCCCATTCGCCTCAAAAATAACTATCTTTCTAAAAAGACCCAGATAAGCAGTTGGGTCTCCATAAGGGGCTAAACCCATAATCTTTTGTTCATCAAAAAACGGTCTAAACCCTAGATATGCAGTTACTGCTGCATAAAGCAGACCGATAGATACAGGATATTTTATTTTGTCTTCTTCAAAAATAGACAAGCTGCACTCATTGCCTATTCCTGTAACCGAAGATTCAATTTCCCCTAGTCCATCAATGCTTAGTAAAGCAGCCTTGTTAAAACTTGACACATAAAAAGTACTGGCCATATGGCAATCGTGATGACTTAAGAATTGTAATTCATTGTTATAACCTAATTTTTCCCTTATAAAACTTTCATTGGATAAAAACAATTTAACCTTGTGCATTTCATCTAGCATTAATTTATTTGCTTTCGGATAAACTTGCAGAGAATACTCTAAATATTTGTGTTTTATATATCGATTAGGATTAAAACCAACAGCAATAATATCAACATCATTTATGTCTGCTTTCACATAATTAAGGCACTCTCTTATTGCATTTACAGGGAATTCAGTTGTGTGCTTTTTTCTGTTTATTCTTTCTTCTTCAACCGCAAAAAGAAGTTTTCCATCCATGACAATTGCTGCTGATGTATCATGGCCTAACGAATTTAATCCTATTATTAACAGATTCAACCTCCACGGATTTTAATGTTTCAAGAAATCTTATTTTAAACCTACGAAAGATACCGAATATATTCATTTGTATTTCCTCCATAACTTATAATGTTTTTGTGTGTATACTAGAGCGGCGAGCCATAACGTACCCCAAGAATGGTTACACAACCAACAGTGCGCTTAAATCTTCCTTCTAATCTCTAAATCTACCATAATGCCATTTTCTTCAAACCAAATAAATCTTAATAAATAAACAATCTTAACATCTTCTATCTCAACAAAATTAGCTTTTTTTTGCAAGAAACTTAAGCTTATAACCTAACAAATGCTTATGAATAAGATCCTCACATATTAATTCAAAGATAGAATGCAATCCCTGCGCTTCTCCAAGATAAGGATGTTCATAATTTAAATAGTTGTTCATGACACTAATTTCACTTATAATTGACGATCGGTGAGTAATCTCATACCTCTCATCTTCCAATAACGTTGTCAGGGTCTCGTCGCTAAACATTGTGATATGTGACATACCAACAAACATGTTGCATTCTTCCTGAAGAATTTGCGCCGCCAAAGAATTTACATTTGGCACCACAACAAGTAATACACCTCCCGGTTTAAGCATTTTATGTATACATTTTAGAACTTGTCGTGGAAAGGGAACATGCTCTAACACCTCCCATAAGGTTACTGCATCGAAAGACTCGTACTGAAATAGATGATCATCAAGAGGTTCTCCAATGACTTTCAAACCGATACTTTTACAATATTCCCTTTCTTCGCCATTCAACTCTATGCCAGTTGCTTTCCATCCAGAACTTTCGCATATCGTTAAAAATTGCCCTACTGCGCAACCCACATCAAGAATTCTCCCCTTTCTTTGTAATATATTCTCTATATCATTAATACCCCGTTCGAATTTTGGTTGATTAAATTTTTGTTCAACAGGATTAATAAGTACCTTCATCCAGCTTCTGGCATAGTCCGATTTTCTATACATCTCTTCCAGGATTTTTTCCTTAATAATAGGAGATACAAACACTACACTACACCTGGAACACTTTCTATAATGGAATCCATCTTTGATAAAAATCACCCTGGAAGCTTCCGGATTCTCATCGCAAATCGGACAATTTCTTTCACAAGACAACTCTTCTTTTAGTAAACCGGTTTCTGGATTCTCAAAGCTTTTGGCAATTTCAGCCATTTTCTCTGTAGCAACATCACGTCGAGTTTCTTTCTGAAACCTTTTAGATCCCATAGCCAAACTACCTTCGTACATCGTTTATCTCCTAGAAATTAAAATAACGCAAACAAACCGCGCAACCTTCTCGATAGTTGATCGATTATGAGTACATATAATTTATATCGATATGTTGGATTTAACCATCTCGATACTTGTTCTTAATCTCCTCCATAGCTTTTAAATATGCTATGCCATCTTCTGTATGAATAAATAATTCTTTGTTTTTTCCCGTAGCACCCCATGTTTTAGGATCACGCGGATCATCGGGATTACCTTCTCCCCCTTGATTCGATGTAAACCAATTTAGAAATCTTTTATATAGGTAAGGACTTTTTCTCATAACATCTAATCCCCTATTGACATCACCAACAGTAAAATGTTTTTCAGACAATTTATAACCAAAGTCCTCAAGACGATCTTTAGCAAGAGATTCACAAAGACATAGTTCCCAATCTTCCAGGGAATCTTTCCACGCACCCATACGTGAGGCGTCAAAGCCCTTGGTAATTTTACCAATATGCGACGACCATCCCCTTCTTACATAAGTACCATCAAACATATCATCCCATTTCTCAGGATGTATCATAATCTCTTCAAATTCAACATCTAGAAGTTCACAAAATCTTTTTGCTTCCTTTTCAGGATTATTAATTACGTCTTCATACTTGACATATATATATTTTTCCTTAGGGAAAAGGCTTGCATAGTAGCTGCATTTATCCATATTGTCTATACAGTTAAAGATAGCGTCCAGATAATTAATTTTTTGGTAACTAGCCTTGTGCCAGGAAGCTAAAACAGACCTTGGATCTCTACATATTTGAATAACTTTTGCATCAGGGAATAATCTCAGATATTCGGGAATAGTTGACCAGCCTAAGGCTGCATCTTCACCTGCGATTCTCTTTCCAAGCTTTTTTAAATAAAATCTCATAATAGCGTCATATATGGAATTATAGGAAATCCCCACAGAATCAACATCCTCCAGAACAGACTTAATATCTATATTTACTCTATATCTATAATAAAGGCGCGCATTCATCTCATTTAACATTTTCTCAACATTTCTTCTGGTTAATGGATCATAATGTTTGTAAATGAAACGAAAAAAATGAATATATTCCCCAAGTATCAACACCTTCGAGTGAGAATTGAGAATATTGGAAACTAATGAAGAACCTCCTCTCATTGTACCAGAAACTAAAATATTTCCTTCAGGTAATACCGAATCCATAAAGAACTCCTTTGCGATAAAAAATACATTTAAAATAATATATGCTAAACCAAATCGACTAATTATTCCCTACAGATCACGTTCAGATCATCCTTGAACAGCTTTGCAAATGTGAAGATTATTTGATAAAGATCAGTTGCACACTTTTAATATTGTCTATTACCAACACAATTCAATACAAAGCATCCAGCAAGGCGAAAATTTCACTTCTTTGAATATAGATTATCTGTTATACCCTCTTTCTTTTTTTATAAAAATGTAATAAAGCTGAGTTACTAAATAAGAAAGTTTATCCCAAATAGAGAAACTCTTGAATTCATACATTAGAGATGTCCGAACCCTAGGCAAGTGATAAGCAGCAAAATAAAATCTATTCTTTGGCATAGCACAGAGCAATGAAAATAAACTTTTATGAGGAAATCGAAGAAATATCTTAGACAAGATCTGTAAGTTTTCAATTTTTCTTATATCAGGCATCTTAAGGGAACTTTTTCCCTGCATCTTATTTGCACTGCTTGACCATTTGCAAAAATTGTGGTCAAGTAAACCTTCACCAATTGCTACATTAGTTAGGTCTGTACCATAGTAGGGCTGAAAAAGGGACACGTTAATAGAATCAAAGCCAAATTGTCTTGTCTTTTCTATTGATGACATGGCAGCACCAAATGTCTCTCCTGGTAAAGCTATAATAATGTTGCCTGTAACACGAATATTGTTACTTTTCAAAGCAATAACGCATTTTTTTATCTGTTCATCCGTTATGCCCTTTTTTAGCTGTCTATTACGAACATTTTCGTTACCAGATTCCACACCGATATTTACCTTACTACAATTACCTTCCTTTAAAAGCCTTGCAACCCTTTCATTTACCCTGTTGGCCCTTGTTGCACACACAAATGGAATATTTAACTTTTGCTTGTATAACGAAATAAATTCTTTCAAAAACTCTTCTGAGTATGTAAAATTTGTATCAGTAAAATAAATATTATTTATTGGTCCATGCGTTTCATTTAGAAAAACAAGATTGTCAATAAGCCAGTTAGGAGGATAAAACCTCATATAAGATTCCTTATTTGTCACTTTCTTCTTCAAATGTGCATTTTGACAAAATGCACAACTATAAACACAACCGCGTGATACAGGCACGAAAAAGCCAAGTTTGTCCGCACCCTTAAACTGGAAAAACGCATTGTAATCCGGCCTTGGAAGGGAACTCAGGTCTGTTTGAGTTCCCACAGGATTTTTTACCAATCTTTTGTCCCTGTCTCGATAAACCAATCCTGAAACATTATTTGCTTCTCCTGTCAACACCAGGTCCCTTATAGGATATTCTGGATCACCGACAACAATATAATCAAGATCAAAGAACCTTTTAATCAACTCATCCGCAGCGATTGTAGCCTGTCTACCGAAAAGTACAGTAGGAATACCTAACCGTCTCTTGACTTCTTCGGCAGTCTTAACGATGGAAAAAACCAGCTCTCCAACTCCGCCATGAGCCCTGAGTTCAGAAGGAAAAATCACATAAGATGGAGAATAGTCTTCTATCACATTTAATATCCTGTCTCCCTCGACTTCTCTAAATAAAACACGATAATTTATACCTATACTCCTTAAATATGATGAGAGCACAGCGATATCGTGTTGATAGATAACAGACTCTAAATAAAACACTATCCTTGGCATTTTTGTATAATTCTATCTTTTTGTAATGAAGCTAACAGTTTATAACATCCTATGGCATCTCACTGTTATAATTCTCATACTATCTTCTTTATTATTGAGTACAATCACTCTTTCTCTATCTCTTCGAAAGGAATATGAACCGTAACTCCATTTCCTCCTAAAACACTTGTCAAATTACCTAACTCCAAAACAGCTCCTTTTTCTTTTTGCACAAAGAGTATACTCACTTATTTCCGTCCTTAAAATTGCAATAAAGACCAAATACATATTTCTGACATAACTTTATAATTATATTAATCTTGCCTCCCGCCCTCTCGAATAATTTTAATGCTTTCCGGACCTTGATTAAAAACAATATCAACTATACTCAGATGAGAAATAAAGGATAACAATTTTCCATTACTTTTTTGTTCATACATTGGATGCACATAATTTTGAATCCCAAATTCTATATTTTCGTTTAAAAAATATTCTTTAGAAACGTATTCGGCAGTAGCATTGTTGGCTAAATAGTAACCAGATTTGATTTCTTTACATAAGTTAAGCAATTTCGCTTCCCTTTTTCCATTTACATTAAGATCGGAGCTTTTCATCAACTTAGTATCAATTTTAAATTTGCAACAAAAATATTCAATCAGACTTGTATTTAATTCCGATAAAGTTTGGCATGAACTTTCTTGTATTATATTTTTTATTTCAGGATAATAGACATCAAAGTACGGAGTGTTTCTATAAACCATTTTCAAACTTTCAGTATGTTTAGAACGCCAATCAAATTCCTGGGAAACAATTGCATCTTTAATTAAACCATGTTGGTATTGCTTTACAACAGGCACTGTTAGCCACTTTGTTTCATTGCCTGTGGAAGTCTTTCGAATACGGTTTCTATTTTTCCACTCCCGTTTAACAAATTGTACATCATCCAGAAAAACAAAAACATCCACCCTGTCAATCATTTCAAAATAGCCAATCCAGGGAAGATAATGGGGCTGGCATATCGCGCAGGAGAGATTGCTTCCTTTGATCTTCATAGCATAGTTTTGGTTAAGACCGCACATTTCTTATAATTTGATTACTGCTTTCTGCGGCAATTTTCTATCGTAATTCCCTTGCTATATCAATCAGCCTTTCAGGTTGTTTATCAATAGGTATCTTTTCCAATAATGAATAAAAACGTATTAACTTTTTATAATCCATTTCATAATCGAGAGTGAGGCTTAATTCTTTGAAATGTAAATGCTCCGGTGCCTTTTGGTACAGAATTATAAAATCAGATGGATAATCAAAACAGAAATTTTCAACATGTTCGCGATATTTACTTTCTTTTGCATGCTTATTGATTTTATCTAAACATTTTTTTGTCATAACAACCATTGAATATCCAAATGGGTATGAATTGAATCTAAAAGGTGTAATAATATCTGCATTGGATTCAATCAGTATCTTAATAGCCTCGTCGACAATAGTTGGCATTAGAAGCGGATTGTCCGAGCAAACCCTGACAATGATATCAGGCAGTGATTGTAATTCTTTTGCAGCAAATAACATTCTACTAACAACGTCATTCTCACTTCCTCTAAAAAAACCCAATTCATTTCTTGCAGCAATTGCTTTAAAAGTACTATCACTGGGATTAGTTGAAGTTGCCAATACAAAGGAGTCAATAAGGTCAGAATGTTTTATTCTTTCGATAACAGTTTCAACAACCGTACTGTTACCAAAAGGGAGAAGCATTTTATCTTTAAGTCGGCTTGAACACCTACGGGCTAATATTATAGCGGCTATAGATTTCTTTTTGTACACACCTATTTCTAAGAAACAACTAACGAATAAACTCGATCGAACCCTTTCCCATCAATAACGGTATGCGCTTTATGCGAAAGTTCTTTTCTCTTGCTTAACGATTGAAGATCTTCTATTTGAGTTCGAATATTTTCTGGAGTTATAAAGCTCATATAGCCAACATAAGGCATTCCAGTTATTTTACTAAACTCTTCAGAAAGTGGTATCTGATGCCACTGAACTGATATTATTATGGCAGGAGTAGAAGTGATAGCAGCCTCCAGCTTGTTGTAGCCACCACTCACAATTGCAAAATCGGTTTGCCAGAACATCTTTTCTATTTCCTTAACGCCTCCAAAAATCTTTGCGTGTGGTAAAATCTCCCTTATCTCCTCCTTTAGTCTATCCTGATCAGCATACCCTAAAACAAACGTTGGTGTAATTGTTTCTTTAAACTCTGCTAAAGCATAAGCTGCCTTAATATACCCAACATCATATTGCCCCCCACCCAGGCTAATCAGGACATTGTTGATAGAATCAGAAAAACTCCTGTCCCTCTCAGCATAATCCACAAATTCAGGGCGGCATAAAAAGTAATTAAAACCTAGTAAAAATTGTGTATCAGGGTTGCTAATCTCTTTATTACCATAATCAGGAAGCGCCTGCCCACATACTACCAGTTCGGCACAGTACTGATGGTCCAGTAAATCGTCAAAAACTACAAGCTTAAGAGTATGCTCATTGAGCATTTGCTGGAGATAATAATTACAATCTTCCATCTCTACTATAAGCACATCCGGTTTAGAATACTTTGAGAAGATATTAGATTCGTCTTTCAGTGAAACGTCTTCAGGTAATTCTATGACCTCAAAACGATAATGATTTAAATATGCAATTACCTCTTCTGGCCCTTCGACGAAAAAACGGATATCCTTATGGCCGCGTCTACGGCAATATTCAGCAAACGAGCCTAGCCTGATTATGTTTCCCCATCCATGAACCGGCCCGCCACGGGTGCGAAAATACAAAATCTCTTCAGGCATAGTTATTTAGTGTCTCTCCGAAATGACCACATGTACTCTTCCGTGTCAATCTTGACAACATCATCCCGCCCCATATATTGTTCAACCTGCCGGACCTTCCAGATCAAATCCTTCAAGTCTTCCGGTGTTATGGAAAAAAAATTGTCAGATTCCCTGCGTTTGGGTGTAATAGTAAAATGTTTTTCAATCATATTAGCTCCTGCGGCAACTGCAAGCGGGGGAATATCTGTCCCGAGCGTATGGTCAGAGTGGCCTATGGGGCAATTGTATTTCCGGCGTAACGAATGGATCATTCTTAAATTACTGTCCTTTTTTTCTAACGGATAAGAAGAAATGCAATGGAGAATAATATACGAAACGTTGAATTGTTCCAGGATATCGATGGCTGTCTTAATTTCATCCTCACTAGCCATACCGCGAGAAAGTATTACGGGTTTTCCTTTTTCCGCAATAGACCTTATGAGCTTATGGTTTACAATTTCAAATGCTGCCAGTTTATAAGCAACTGTTCCCATTTCCTCAGCAAAATTTACACTTTCATCATCAAATGGTGAAGTAAATACTGTCGCTCCCAGCGACTTTGCATAGTCCCATAGC
>Ga0187827_10004125_pt1 | contig 18062 bp, 17 predicted proteins | sample ETNtaG_39_FD_167969 | JGI IMG/M metagenome (GOLD analysis project Ga0187827, IMG submission 167969) | Marine microbial and viral communities from oxygen minimum zone, Eastern Pacific Ocean - ETNP2014_SV_150_PacBio MetaG (Illumina Assembly) | ecosystem: Environmental > Aquatic > Marine > Hypoxic... | reverse complement strand
TAACTTTTTGAGGATCAGCCATACGAGCAACACCACCTTGAGCTCGAATATCAGCAGGAACACGTTCAAGGGCCATTACTGCAACAGCTCCTGCAAGTTCTGCAATGCGAGCCTGCTCTGCATTAGTAACATCCATAATAACTCCGCCTTTTTGCATTTTTGCAAAACCGCGTTTTAATCTATCACTACCTACTGTAATTTGTGGTGTATCCATTTTCCCCTCGACTTTTAACTCTTTCATTGAGTATAAAACATTTGCTAAAAGTAGTTCACCGGCATCATGAGAGAAACCTTAAATAAGTAGAGAATCAGTTTATTATTATGTTCTGGAAAGAATTGCTTCAGGGAAAATATAGGAAAGTAGAAGATGTAGATTTTAACAGAATTAATGAACTACTTCTAGATATAATGGAAGAATATGATAAACAAAAACTACTAGAAGGAAAATATAATTATGTGGAAGGAATGTTTGAAATAACTCATGGAGTAGCTAAACTACACCATGAAAAGAAAGAAACAAGTAAATCAGGAGGAGAAATATTTTTAGAATACTTATCGCAAACCAACTAAAGAAGGACACTCACCAGTAAAAGATCAGAAAAAAGCAAGACTTCGTTTAAAAGTTAGATACACACTAAAAAGCACAATAGGAACTGGAAAAAGAGAAAATCCATATTGGGAAAAAAATTACTGGAACAGAAAAAAATCCACCAGTTATAGAAATGAAAAGAACAAGAAAATTTGCATCTGTATTATTAGTTAATAGTTTAATACGCTCCTTAACTGAACGTTTAGAAAGATTACTAGATGAAAACAAACCACGAAAAGGTGTGGTGAAAAGAGCTTCAAATGAAAAACGTTCTGGCGAACCAAAACTAAAAGAAAAAATATATCTTGAGAAAAAGAGAAAAGCAGAAAAAAAATCCAAAATAGAAATAAAAGATAGTGTCCTAATTCGAACAAATGTTGGTTAATTTTTAATACGGATTTTCTTCATATCTTAAATCAAGATAATCACCATGCTGCGGCATATAACTATCAGGATCATCAAAGTTTATAATTCCATTAACATAAAAAATCCACAGAGTATTATTAAAAGTTTCAGCTGTGTTGTTTATTGTTTCAACTTTTGTTATTGTAAAACCATTATTTACAAAATCCAAAGTGATTGTTCCAACTTTATTAAACATATCATATGCAGATTCGCCTTCTTCAATATCAAAAACTTGACTGGACCGTGAATAATTTCCAAAGTCAATAGTTACGTAAGCTTTTTGGATTTGAGTTTCTTCAACTGGTTCTTCGCCAGTAAGAACACTAACTAAACCAGCACCACCCATACTTACTACAAAAATCATAACAAACATAATTAAGATGAACTTGTTCTTCTCAAGTCCCATAATTTTTTTTCTTTTTGATTGACCTTTCTTTGCCATTTTAAGGAGTCACCCGACCGATTTGGTAATATGTAACATCACCATCTGTGTCAACAACTGCGAGCCACATTTTCTTTCGAACAGAGTGACCGAGTCGGACAATGCGAGATAGTTCAGTCATACTCATTGAAAAGTTTTCCGGAACAGCATGAACAAGTATTCCGCTGTGATCTTCACCAATTTTTTCCCCACGCGCATAAATGCGGAAATGCGTACCGAATTTGAAACCGCTTTTAACAAGATATCCTTTTGCACGCAAATCTGAATATGTAGAAACTTGTTGACAAATCAACTTATCTGTTTTCTCACCGCGTTTTAGAAGCTCTGCTACAGAAAGCCCTGTCTTTGCGGTTTTGGTTTTCTTAACAGCGAGTTTACCTTTTTCAACAAGGTGAATCGCCTCAACAAGAGAAAGTGTAAGTTTCCCTCCGCTTTTCATTTCGCCGTAGAAGCTCTTCTGGTATAGGGAATTCGCCTCTTTCTCTTCCGAGACTAGTACGTTCCCCCCAACAAGAACACCATTGGCTGGTGATTTCTTAGCCATAATAAGAATAATACAAAACTAGTTGTATATAAGTTTCACTTCTTACGTTTCATCAAAGCAGATATTTTTTTATAAAGAGAATCCACATCGAGACCATATTTCTTATAGAGAGCTACTGGATTACCAGATTCTCCATATCCTTTCACATAGATTTTCTTTACAGGATAATTGTAGAAAGTTCCATTCACTTCATCACGCAAAGCAGTACCTAGTCCTCCCTTAAACTGATGATCTTCAATTGTTACACCAAGTCCTGTTTCTTTGAGACATTTTCTTAAGTACTCCTTATGAATTGGATTGATAGTATGAACATTAAGAACACGAGCACTTACATCATCTTTTTTCAATCGTTCTGCAACCTTTAAAGAATTATATACCATTTCACCATGAGCCATTATAGTAATATCAGAGCCATCTAATAGCATATCTGGTTCACCATCTTCAGAATACTCATACTCTGAATAAATTACAGGAAGATCTGCTCGCGGAATACGCATGTAGACAAGACCAACATTGGCATTCATCCACTCAACCATTTTTTCAGTTTGCATTGCATCAGCAGGAGCAAGTATTCTGAAATTTGTTTCTTTTTCCATTTCCCCGTTCGCATCATTGACAGTTACTTTATCAGGGATGGCTCTCATGAGAGCTAAATCTTCAAGTGCTTGATGAGTTGCACCATCTGGTCCAACACCAAGTCCGCAATGCGTACCAATAATTTTCACATTCATATCTTGATACACGTTCTCATAAGCAAGATTTTGTCGTATTTGATCATAAACTCTTCCAGCTGCGAATGCCGCAAATGTGCTAATATGAGGGACAAATCCAGCAAGAGACATACCTGCAGCTACACCAACCATATTTTGTTCAGCAATTCCACCTTGGACAAATCTTTTAGGTAATTTATCAAAAATTTTTGAAGTTCCAGTTGAAGAACCAACATCAGCATCAATTCCGATTATTCGGTTTTTTTCATCAACAAGATCCTTAAGCTTATTTCCAAAGGCAGCTCTCAGAGATTTTCTATCTGGTTTTTCTGTAAACAACTTATCAGATAATTTTTTTGTATAATCACTCATTTTTTAATGCCTCCTCAGCAGCTTTGATTTCTTTCATAGCGTCCTTGAAATTAGCTGGTTTAATTGGGTTACCATGCCATCCATTTTTGTGTTGTTCCATAAATGAAATACCCTTTCCCTTGATTGTATCCATAATAATTGCAACCGGACGATGTATTTTTTTAGCAGCTTTCACAGTATCACGAATTTCTTCAAGATCATGACCATCTATTTTTAATGCAGTCCATCCAAAAGAATGAAATTTCTCATAGAGGTTATTTATTCGACCGAGAACCTCTTTATCGGAACCCATTATCTGCTTGTGATTATGATCAACAAAAAGTATGAGATTATTGAGTTTTTTAGAAACAGCAAAGTTCGCAGCTTCCCAAATCTGACCCTCTTGACACTCACCATCACCGACCATTGAAAAAACAAAGGATTTCTTTTTTAAGAGCTTAAGACTTAAGGCAATACCACATGCCACAGATAAACCCTGACCAAGACTTCCAGTAGATGCATCAACACCAGGGACTTTTGAAACAGCATGACCTTGTAAAAGAGCTCCGACTTTCCTTAGTTTTGCAAGATGGGATTTTTTAAAGAAACCCCTCATTGCAAGTGCAGCATAAAGAGCAGGACATGCATGACCTTTTGATAAAATAAAATAATCACGATCTTCCCAATTTGGTTTTTCTTTTTTAGTCCGCATTAAATTATGTCGATACGGAAAATACAAAGAAGCTATAACATCAGTAGCAGAAAGAGAACCACCAGGATGACCGCTTTTTGCAGTATATACCATCCTTATTATACGTTTTCGAATTTCAAGGGCTTTCCTTTTTATTTTTAGAAGTTTCTCTTGCTTATCCATTATAGAAATACTAGTAGCTAATCTACTATTTAACACTTATCCGCCGAATAATCGGTGCTTTGCTCTTTCAAAAAAAGATTCTTTGTATGGAGCACCAACAAATTCTGCAGCAAGTTTTTTGTATGCGCGTGCTGCGGGGCTCTTTGGTCTTAAACTAACAATTGGTTGGCGCATTGAAACACTTCTTGAAACATTACTGTCGAACGGAACTTTAACAAGAATTGGATAACCTTTTAGAATTCCACGAATTGTTTCATCTTTAAGTTCATAATTTGCACCAGTAGATTTAGTAACAATAATTCCTCGGACTGGAACTCCGAGTTTCTCAGAAATCTTAATTGCTTTGAGAGCATCAACAAGTGCTGGAAGCTCTGGGTTTGTAACAATAAGTGCTTCATCAGCAACTTTGATACTTTTCAAAACTTCACCCCAAAGACCTGCACCGCAATCAAGTAAAACATGATCATATGTTCCGTCAAGTTGCTGGAAGGCCTCTCTGAAATTTCCAAGATAACGAGTACTACCATTTGAAAGTGTTAGACCCGCAGGAATAATATTAAGGCCAGTTGCATGAATTTGAACAGTGTCCAAAACTTTTGCTTCGCCTTTGAGAACATTATGAAGAGTTGTAGGAGTTGGTGGCAAACCAAGCTGAAGAGCTAAATTTGGTGTAACAAGATTTGTATCAACAGCCACGACTCGCTGATTTAAATTATGAAGAGAAAGTCCGAGATTTACAGTTGTGGTGGTTTTACCGACCCCACCCTTTCCTGAGATTATGACTGTATATTTTGTAATTTTAAATCACCTACGAATAATTTTTGTCAGTGAACTGACAAACCTAAAGATTAGGTTTTGATATACAAGCTAGCTGATATTTAAACCTTATCGTTGCAAATCAATTTAAACAGATTCTATAACAGATTTGATGTAACCGTTTTTAACTTCTGTTTTTGTAACAGGTTCTGGACGTGCAAGAGCTACATTAGGATTTGTGTCTGCTTCGCCAAGATGTTTCTGAACACTTTGACTTTTTTGTTCAATTGATTTTGCAAAACCATGAAGCTTTTCTTTTGTTGCATTTGCTTCATTGTATGTTTTGTGAAAATCGTTTTTAATACTTTCAAGATTTGAAAGAACATGTTCAGCGTCTTTTGCGTGCCATCGAGGTTCTTCAACTTTTTCAGTTGGATGAACAACAGCAACATTTGCAGTTTCAAGTCGTGCCAAATTAAGGCGGTTTTCTGTACTCTTCATTTCTTCACTTCCATTAACTGGGTTGGTATTGTTAGCTTCTATAAAAGTGTTTTTGATTTTGCTTAAAAGTCCTGAAGATGCACCTGGAGGTTGAGTATCACTACCACCGTTACCACCATAATTGATTCCAGTATCATCACCATCGCCTTCTAGAACGCCTTCATCTTGTTTTGAGTAATAATAATAACCAACAAGTGCTGCTAGCAAGACAAGTGAAACAATCATTGCTGCGATCCCACCAGTTGTAGTTAACAAGTAACCAGTAAGTCCAGCACCATCAACACTACCATCTACTGTTGTAGCAGAATATTCTTCACTAATTTCAAGTGTGATAGTTGTATACTCTTCTGTGTTTCCATTGCCGATATACAAATCAACATTGTGCAATCCTGCAGGAGCGTTGTTTAGTTTACCAGTAACAGTAACAGTCTTTGTTTCTTCAGGAAGAACTGTAATGCTTTCTGGAGTTAAATCAACCTCAATTCCTTTTGTGTACATTAGATAAGTTTGTGATTCATATGATGGATTTTTAACTCGGATAGTCATCTCAAAAGTTCCATTTGGATTAATTTCAAAAGTGTTAGGAGTACTTGAAATTGAAGCTTTCTCAAGAGATCCTATTTCAAGATCGACTTTTGAACTTTTCTCATATTCACCGTCAATGCTTGCAGTGTAATAGATTTCATAAACACCTGCTTCGTCGTAGAAAGGACCATCTTCTGGATCCATTGTAAATTGTAAATCTTTTGTTTGACCTGAAGCAATGTAAACTGTTTTTGATTCCATGTAACTGTCATCAGCATACAGTTTGATTGTAACATATCTTCCACCACCACTCTTTAGATCAACAAGTCCAACAGGTGCTGTTACAGTTACTGTTGAAACTGCGCCTTCATCAAAACCAGATGGCGTAACCTTTGGTCTTGAAAGACTTAGATCATAATTATTTGCAGGAGCTCCGATAACAAGATCAGATTTCTCTGTATCACTTGAATGACCTTCTGCAGTTACTCGAATTGCATAAGTGTCTACGCGAGCATCAATTGGTACATCAACATAAAGTGAAACATAAGTATATTTTCCTGCATCAAGTGAAACTGAATGATGTTCCCAATCGAACCAGTGATCAATGTTCCAAGGTGCTCTGAATGTAAGATCAAAAGTATCTCTGTGAGTTCCTATATTTTGAACAAGAACATCAAACTCTCGATAACTTCCTGATCTAACATTAAGAGTTCTTGGCTCAATGTTTATATTAACATCATAATCAAGACCAGAATCAACATCATCAAAGCCATCGTCATGTCCATTGCCTTGACCAATATCTTCAATTTCTAAATAGACTTTTTCAAGTTCTTCAAGTCTGCCATTTAGATCTTCTAATTTAATTGTAATTGGATAATTTCCAGCTGCAGCATCAGAAGGAACATTTACGAAAAGTGAAATGTCTTCTTGCTCGCCAGCTCTTAGATGAATATATTGAATTTCTGGAGATAACCAGTATTCAAATTCATCATGGGTACTAATATCAAGAACAAATGTTCCTTGTCTGTCTCCAACACTTGCAATTGAAACAATGTAATCGAATAATTGTCCTGGTGCAAGTTTTAGTTTGTATGGAGATACAACCATATTAACAAGGCCGTCTCCGCTTATTCCAGAAGATTCAACAGTTACTGTATCTTGAACCTGGATTGTTTCTCCACCTTCATAAACAGATGCGGAAACAGTTGTTTCTCCAGATCCTGCAAATTGAATTCCATTAGAATATGTAAAAGTGAATGCACCATTTGCAGCTGCAGGAACAGAACCAAGTACACCAACACCAGCAATACTGAAAGTAACTGTAGTTGGTAAACCAGCACCATTCTTTAATACAGTACCAGTGAAAGTTATTGGTTGAGCTGAATGGAAAAATTCATCAGCGTAAATAATATCAGTTGCATCAAAATCAGTGAATGAAACATTATCATCAACATCAAATTGGATTGTACCAGTGTTTGATGCATTGTTAACATCAGATTCAATTGTGATATTTGCATTTACATCATAAGTATCACTTACAGTTGGTGACCAAGCATAAGTTAAATCTTGAACCTCAGAAGCACCAAGTGAAATTGTGTCTGAACCACTTGAAATCACATTTGAATCGCGTGTAATTTCATAACGAACCACAGCATTAACAGCTGCATCAGCCCCTATATTATCAACGCGCACAGTAAGTGTAGCAGCGTCATTAACATACATTGGACTTGGTTCAGAAGTTAGACTAACAACTCGAGCATCCACTGCCGCGTGGACAGGAACTGCGATCATAGTTAGAAATACTATGATTGTTAACAATAGTTTCTTAAGGTTGACATTTGTCATTTTACTACACCTAAGTAGTGACATATGCACTATTTAAGCTTTATTATTACTCACCAGTGACAAAAAGCATTTGTTGTTTCCGAGACATCACTACCAAAAAAATAGTGAGTATTATATTATTTATAGGTTGTTAAGAAGATTCTATATTAAACAGAAATACTGTTTAGAACAGCACACCCATTCTGTACAAAGCATATCCAAGCCAAGCAACTAGGAACACATACCCAAAAGCAAGTGTCCAGTGCAAAGGAATGCCTTTCCAGAAATGATGTGATTTTTGGCTATGATAGCTGGCAGATAATGTCAAGCCGAGATAAACAAGACAATCCAAAACAACCAGATACCAAATTATTTTTTCAATCATATTATCACCATGAATTATTTGAGTTTCCCTTGCTTTCTAAGCAATTTAACAATCCCTGTTGCAGCGAAACCAACACCCATACCAATTAAAACACCAGCAGGGATCTGCATATAAATAAAACCAATTCCTAGTCCAAGAAATAGACCAGCAACAAAAAGATAGTCTTCAGGAGATTTATTTTTTTTCATAAATTGAACTAGATGAAATTGGTTTATAAGAGTTTTCTTCACAAGAAACAGTTATAAACCAACATTCACTATTTCTTAAGTGAGCACAATGACTGAATTAAACTTTAAAACAGCTTTCAAATACCCATTTAATAGGGCAAAGGGAATGCTTAACATTTTCTGGATATTCTTACCAATTATTGGTTGGTTTGCATTAGGCGGATATGGTGTTAGAATTGTTCAAGAATTTAGTAAAGGCAAATTCAAGAAATTGCCTACTATGAAATTTAGCAGTGATTTAAAATTGGGTTTTATGATGTTCGTAAAAGCTATTCCTTTTGTAGTAGTCTATGGAATACTTACAAATATCCTTGGTGCCATAAATCCTTGGATAAGAGGATTAGCTGACTTTTTCTTGGGATTATTTGTAGTTCCAATATTAAGCATCCATTTCATAAATAAACAAACAGTGGGTTCTTATTTTGAAGTAGAAATAATAAGATCTGTTTTTGATAATCTAGGAGATTATGTTACAGCGTTGGTGAAAACGATTTTGTTAGGACTGATATTTGTATTAATGAGTATAATCTTAATAGGAATACCTGCTAATGCTTTTACAAAAAATATCTTCTTAGCAGATTTCTATAAAAGAAAAGTAAAAAAGAAATGAAAAAATCGGAAATCAAAAAAGTATTACTTACTCTTGTTTTACCACTAGCATTAACAATTATTGGATTTATTGGAACAGCTGCTGGTGCAATTAATAAAAATAAATTATTTTTTGGAACTGGATTAATTATAATGCTTGCAGGAATTATTGTTTTTTTCAAAAACAAAAAAAAGTTAAAAATAAAGGCATGGCAAGTATTTGCAATGTCCTGGTTATTTGTTGATGGATGTTTCCATGCGTTTGCTGTAGCTGATTTTATAGAAGGAGTAGCACCTGACGCAGTTATTGCAAGAGGATTACTTGAACTCGCTGGAGCTTTGCCAATTTATATCCACAGGATCATGGGAGCGTTCCTACTTTCAACAACAGTGTATGCCCTTTACTTATTGACTAGAAAAAAGAAATCAAATAAATTTGAAAGAATCTATTTAATTATTTACACGTGGGTTGAAGCACCAATAACAATTGCAATAATTGCTATAGGGATAATACTAAATCTTTTAGGAATTGGAATTTAAACTAAAACTGAATACACAAACAGCACAGCTGAAATTATAAAACAAATAATAGCAAATCTAAAATTTGTACGCAGTCCGCGTTTTTTATTAAGTTTTATTTTAAGTCGGGCTAATGTCCTAACTTGCCAATTAATTATTTGTTCTGGAAAAAGAATTATAATTAAGCACAGGTTTTAAAAAAATTAGGAATAACTGTAGTAATAATAGAAAATATGCACGATGTTCCTTATGTAAAAACAGTTGGTCCTGAAATCAGTTCTATGATGGCAATCATTGGAAAAGAAATAAAAAAATTAGATTTATATTGTGGTATTCAAATTTTAGCAGGTGCAAACAAAGAAGCACTTGCAGTAGCAAAATCAGCAGGTTATACTTCGAATCCTAATTGAACATACAGAAATTAAGAATATTATACATCAAACTAAACAACCGGAAAAAGTGAATGATTTTTTAAAAAAAGTAAAGTGATACGCTCAAAACATTTATTAACATCTAAAATACTTATTCTACTTCGATTTAGGATTACAAGAGAAGGATAAACTATGAAAGTATTACTTATCAGCCCTAACATTACCGGCATGAAGGACGGTGTTAATAGAATACAGCCACCGCTTGGTATATGCTATCTTGCAAGTGTTGCTAGAGAAGCTGGTCATGAAGTTTTTGTTAGAGATACAGCACTTGAAGATTATAGTAACCAAGTAGAGATTGGTAGAGGGTTAGTAAATATTGGAGAGAGTGATGAAAAAATTAAAGAATTTATTCAAAAAATTAATCCAGATGTAATTGGTGTAACAGCTACTCTTTCTAGTCTTGAATCCTCTGCATTAAACACAATTAAATTAGCAAAAGAAGTTAATCCAGATATTGTTACTGTTCTTGGTGGCAATCACATAACATTCTCTGAAAAGGATTTTGCAGTTGATTACGTTATTAAAGGCGAAGGAGAAGTTGCATTTGTTAAATTGTTAGATAATCTAAAAAATAATATTAAGCCAGATAAAATTATCACTGGTCTTCCTTTTGAAAATCTTGATGAGCTCCCATTTCCTGCACGGGATCTTATGAATATAGAAAAATATTTTAAAATTAATTTATTTCATTCAAGCAGAAGTGGTAGACGTATTTTGAATGTTATGACTAGTCGTGGTTGTCCGCAGGAGTGTTCTTTTTGCACAACTCCAAAAATGTGGGGTAATCGATTCCGTTTCAGAAGTGCTGAGAATGTAATTGAAGAAATTAAAGGATATGTTGAAAAGTATAATATTGAAGAAGTTCAATTTGAAGATGATACGCTTACACTGAATATCCAAAACTTATACAAATTATGTGACTTGCTAAAACCAATGAATCTGAAATGGTGCGTTCCAAATGGTATTAGAATTAATTATCACGTTGATCAACATGAAGAGATGTTCCGAAGAATGAAAGAATCTGGTTGTTTCCAAGTTACTCTTGCTTGCGAAAGCGGAAATCAACGAGTATTAGATGAAGTTCTTAATAAAAATTTGAAATTAGAACAAATAAAACCAGCAATTGAAAAGGCAAAGAAAGTTGGTTTGCAAGTTCACACTTTTTGGCTTGTTGGAGCACCTGGTGAAACCAGGAAAGAAATGGAAGAAACAATTGAATTTGCTAGTAAGTGTGGTGCAGACAGCTACACTGTAAGCATATACTGCCCATTACCAGGGAGCAAGCTTTTTGATAAAGTCATGAAAGAAGGATTATGGTTAGATGGTGGTTTTTCCAATTTAATGATTTATAGAAAGTCTTTCATTCGGGTTGATGGTTTTGAAACTGGTAAAGAATTTGAAGATTGGGTTACTGAGCAAAACGCATTTCTTAATAAAGGCAGTAAGTTTTTTGTGAAACAAACTTGATGTTAAGAACTCACTCAAAACCTTTATTAACATCAAAAATACTTAATTTAATTCTAAAGAGGGGATATGGCGTAACGTGACTCTTGGCTCCGGTACACACCACGAATTATGCCAAAAATGACAAGAAAATAATTTAGTTTTACAAAACCTTTATTAATCCCAAACTGATTTTCAATTCACATTTAAAGAAGCAGAATCATCAATAACTTCCAAGATTTCAAGTTCGTCACCCCAGGAGTTTACGATAATCACCTTGCCAGATAAAAGCTCGTCATTTTTTTCCTGCGCGAGAAGATCGGTTGCGGCTTTTGTGCCCCATCTGGTTAATCCTGCAGCAATTATCACGTTTTTGTCAGGGTTGTATGGATTTTTAGTTATAACTAGCATACCAATACCAGGATTATCATATCCATTATATTCCTTAGAACCGCCAGTTATGTACCAGAGATTGTTTTTTTGCTCGAAGCGCACTGGAAGCAATGGGTTAATTTCTCTGACAAGAGAATTCGTGACCGGACCCCCGACAAGTATGAGATTATCTGCCTTTTGGTCAGATATGATTTCAGTATCAATAATGTTCACACTTTTTGATTTACCGGATATGACCCCAAAACGCTGAGCAATATCAGCAACCCCCTGAACGTCCGGAGCAGCTGCAGATTCTCCCATTATTATCCAAGACTTGTGCTCTCCTGGAGAAACAAAAAAAGAAGGGTAACTGCTCAGGGTTCCAGGAATAGCAGGACGTGATGGTTTAGCTGGTTCGGCTTCTGCTTCCTCAACGAGAGCAGCTGAAGGTTCGCTTATTGTAGTAGTTTCTTCTGAAACTTCAGCAGAAAGCGCCTGCTTCAAACAGACGCCGTTATTGCAGCCATTTTCACATAGGTAGATATCCTTGCCGTAATTAGTTTCAGTTGGACAGGAATATTCCACTAAATAATCAGATGCCTCTGCAGTGCTTCCCCAGCTATTAACAGGAGTTTTTTCAATGCAAATATCAGTATTTGATCCGCCAGCCCCGTATGTAACAGTCCCTTTTGTATATTTATCTTTGCCATTATCCGAATCAACACAACCAACATCCTTAATCAAATGAGGAACTGTCTTGATTGGTTTAGGCGCTTGCGGAGAATCCGTTTTTTCGCTTTTTTCAGAAATTTGCTCTTGCTTTTTCACAACCAAGCTTTCTGTTTTAATAGAAGTCTGTTCTGTTGATGCAACAGCTTCAACTTCGCCACACAGATCTTCCGGCAAATCCAGAACAAGTTCTATTGATCCAAGGTTGCTGTCAGAATCTAGTTCTGCAGTTACCATAATAACAGGAATGTTGGAAATTATTGCATTGTCACCTGAATTAACGTATTTAAGTTCAGTTATTTTGCGCGTCCGAATACCGATCTTGGCTTTGTATCCAGAATCGCTGTTCCCATACAAACCTACAAGAGAAACAGAAACACAATCAACGATAGCTGTTGAATCTCCAGCAGTATTAAGTTTGATAGTATGTGATTCAGCAAGAACAGGTTGAAAGAACAACAATAATCCTATTAGGAGACATATTATTTTTTTCATAAAATATATTCAGTAAAGAAGTTTATAAAGTTTGGCGATAACAAATCACAACTCAAAACCTTTATTAACATCCAATTCACTTATTCTAACTCTAAAGAGGGGCTATGGCGTAACCTGGGAGCGTAAGTGGCTCCAGACATCTGGAGCGTTGATCCTTCGGGAAATGATATATTTCAAGGCTCGCAGTGGCAGAAACCACTAGGCCAGGGTTCAAATCCCTGTGGCCCCACCTCTTATCCCAATATTTTTATAGTGTATATTCTAACAGAGAAATAGCATGACTGATTACGACCACAAAAAAATAGAGCAGAAATGGCAAACTGCTTGGGCAGAAAAGAAAATATTCAAAGTTAAAGAGGATTCTAAGAAAAAAAAGTATTATGTTTTAGAAATGTTTCCTTATCCTTCAGGCAAACTTCATATGGGTCATGTTCGTAACTATTCAATAGGTGACGCATGCTCTCGATTTAAACGCATGAATGGCTTTAATGTTCTTTATCCAATGGGATATGATGCTCTTGGACTTCCTGCAGAAAACGCTGCAATCAAAAACAAAACCAATCCAGACAAATGGACAAAGAAAAGTATGGCGCAAATGACAGAACAACTTAAACTCCTTGGACTTTCATATGATTGGGACAGAACAGTTGCAACTTGTGATCCTGATTATTACAAATGGAACCAATACATTTTCACAAAGTTTTTTGAAAAAGGACTTGCATACAAAAAACCTTCACCAGTTAATTGGTGCCCAGGTTGTGGAACTGTACTTGCAAATGAACAAGTTGAAAATGGAAAATGTTGGAGATGCAAAGCTGAAGTTGAAGTTAAAAATCTTGAGCAATGGTCATTTAGAATTACAGATTATGCTGAAGAACTTTTGAAAGACATTGATGATAAACTTGATGAATGGCCAGAGCGCGTCAAAACAATGCAAAAAAATTGGATTGGAAAAAGTAAAGGTGTTGTTCTTAAATTCCCAATTATTGATTCTGATAAAACTCTTGAAATGTTCACAACTCGTGTTGATACTTTATGGGGAGTAACTTTTGTTGTTCTTGCACCAGAGAATCCACTTGTTGAAGAACTTGTTGCAGGAACAAAAATTGAAAAAGATGTAAAGGAATTCATTAAGAAAGTTGTTATTCAAGATAAATTTGAAAGAACAGCAGATGATAAAGAAAAAGAAGGAATGTTTATCGGCCGCTACGTAACGAATCCGGCAACGAATGAAAAGATTCCGATTTACATTGGCAATTTTGTTTTAATGGAATATGGAACAGGAGCAATCATTGCTGTACCAACTCACGATCAACGAGACTTTGAATTTGCAAAAAAATATAATATTCCAATGCGCGTTGTCATAACTCCAGAAGGTCATGAATTAAATCCTGATAAAATGGTTCGCGCTTACATGGACGAAGGTGTGATGTGCAACTCTGGAGAATTCAATGGATGGAACAACAAAGAAGCAATTGATGCAATTGGAGAATATTGTGAAAAGCACAAATGGGGAGAACGCACAACACAATACAAACTCCGTGATTGGTTAATTTCAAGACAACGATATTGGGGAACCCCAATCCCAATTATTTATTGTGAAAAATGTGGAACAAATGCAGTTCCAGAAAAAGACTTACCAATTAAACTTCCAACAGATGTGAAATTTGAAGGAAAAGGAAATCCAATCAAAACTTCAAAAACTTTTGTTAATTGTAAATGTCCAAAATGTGGTGGCAAAGCAAAGCGAGAAACTGACACAATGGACACTTTTGTAGATAGTTCTTGGTATTGGTTCAGATACTGTGATCCAAAGAATAGCAAATTGCCTTATGACAAAAAAACAATAAAATACTGGAATCCAGTGGACCAATACATCGGCGGTATTGAACATGCAATTCTTCACTTACTTTATTCTCGATTCTACACAAAAGCTACTCGCGATCTTGGATTACATAATATTGACGAGCCATTCAAACGCTTGCTTTGCCAAGGAATGGTAATTAAAGACGGAGCAAAGATGTCAAAGAGTTTAGGAAATGTTGTTGATCCAAATGAAATTATTAAAAAATACGGTGCAGATACTGCACGAATGTTCATGCTCTTTACTGCATTACCTGAAAAGGAATTAGATTGGAGTGAACAAGGAGTAGACGCAGTCTATCGGTTCTTGCGCAGAATTTATACATTATTTGATGAAGCAAAATTCGCAGATCGCGCAATCAAAGGAACACTTCGAAGCAAAGACAAATACATTCTTGCAAAAACTCACAGCATATTAAAGAAAGTTACAGGACACATGGAAAACTTCCAGCTTAATATTGCAATTTCAGCAATGATGGAACTCGTTACAGAATTAAATAAATATTCTTCAGATTCAAAACCAGAAGTAATGTTTGAAGGCCTCAAAACCCTTGCATTAATGTTAAATCCGTTTGCTCCACATCTTGCTGAAGAATTCTGGCATATACTCAAACAGAAACCATTCATATCTTTACAGAAATGGCCAGAACCAAATAAGAAATATCTTGATGAAAGTTTTGAGCAAGGCGAAACATTAGTTCGAAACACACTCTCTGATATTCGACAAGTTATTGACATTGTTGGAAAGCAACCAAAAAAGATTACACTCTTTATTGCACCGGAATGGAAGCGCGAAATTTATTCTGGAGTAAAAGCAGGAAAACAAATTAAAGATTTCATGCAAGATGAGAAATTCAGGAAATATGGAAAAGATGTTGCAAAAATGGTTCCTGCTTTAATGAAAAAGAAAGAACAATTAAAAGAAAAAGTAATGAGCCAGAAAGAGGAATTAAAAGTTTTTGAAGAAAGTAAAACGCAAATGGAAGAAGCACTTGAGTGCAAATTAGAAGTTGTTAAAGCTCAAGATTCCAAAGAAGATAAAGCAAAAGTAGCTGGTCCAGAGAAACCAGGTGTTTTAGTGGATTAATCTATTCGTTTCTTCAATTCATTTGCAGCATTGATAAAATTGTCACCAAGCCCCAACTCGTTTTTCTTTAGAGTATTACCAAGAGAAAGATATACAGAAATAAGTTCATCAAGAGTAATGCCTTCAGTCGTCTCAGTTTTTTCAATAAGAGCTTTGACTTTCCTTGATTTTTGTATTAGCTCAACTGCTTTTTCAGGATATACACCAATAAAACAATACTCATTCTTACTGACAAATTCCTTAACCATATCAAGAAGAGTATACATAATCCCACCACGCCCTTCTTTAACAGTAACATGGACATTAGAAAAACCAAAATAATAAAATCCGAAAAGGAAACGAATAAGTGTAAGAGCAGATCCCAAACCTTTCTTCTCATATTCTTTTTGGAAAAAATCATTTTCATAATAGAGAAGCATCAGAGAAATCCGATCATCTACAGAATTAATATGAGAATAAATTATTTGAGAAGAATCAGAAATCTTCTTGTTTGCAGGATTTTGCTTTTTACTTATAAAAAACTTGTATGGAAACAAAGAGTCCTCAGATTTGAGAAAATATATTCGCAAATCATTCAATAGTTTACTCATAACTAACAATTACCCAAACAACTACTTAACACTTACCTTAGCCCGCGCAAATATCTTTCTAAAGTCATAGCATTCCACAAGTGCACAATCACAATCATGCGAGGTTCTCGATTTAGTTTCTTTTTCAATCTTCTGTATTCTTTTGCAATTTTACGAGCCATGTATCTTTCACGATACTGATCCATCTTGTGAATCACAAGAGAAATCCGCATATCATTCTTCAATTGCTTACTAAGTGGCATTAAGAAAAGCATTGGCATGAATAATTTGTGAACTACACGATCCCAGATAACGCCCATTCTTGAAATTGTACTCTCGAAGTGGTTGTGTTTGTATGGATTATTTGTTACAAGACCAGGGTGTCTTACAAGACGCTCGACAATGTGAAATGGGAAATGGGAAATTTCAGAAAGCTTCCACAAGATATCAGGCAACCGTTGAGTTTCAATAACTTCTCGCGTGCTTTTAACATGCTCATCTTCAAATAAATTCATTAAATATTTTTCAAGCACATCAAGAGGAACATCCATTGCATGAAGCTCTGCACCAGCATTTTTTGCTTCTTGCATAACATGAATTTCTCTGCCTTCAGTTTCAATAGCTTCAAGTTCTTCTTCTTCAATTTGACCAAGCAAGAATTTCTTAAGAAGATCATGTTCAACATCCTTCTTCTCAACTTTAATTGCTTTAAGTAAATGTGTTTTCAATTGATGAACATCGACTTTTCCAGAATTGAAATCATCAAAAATTTTCTGGAATGGAGTATATGGAAGTTCCATAAACACTGCATCTGGTTTCTCTTTCTTTATTTCATGAGCTTCGTAAACTGCATGCGCAGTATCATACACACCCTCAGCAATTATTCTAATTGTCATTGTTGAAACCTCCTGTTATAGTAACTAGTGTATTTTGGTTTCTTTTTCTCAGCTGGAGCCTGAGTACCAGGTGGTAATTGTGGTTTAACTGCTGCAGGTGCACCGGGTTTTGCAGCTGAAGGGAATCCTGCAGGTCGAGCTGGGGGTTTATATTGAACCCCTGGACGAATTGTTACCGGTCTTGCAGGAGCTGCTGGTTTCTTACCTGCACCAGGTGCTGCAGGTGCAGGTTTCTTTCCTGGAGTAACTGTTGGATTGAATTTAAGATCAGATTTCATAGCATGAGCTGGCTCAACAAGAGAACCAAGACCAACAGTGTCAAATGCACTCTTAAGCCATGGAACTTTGGAAATTGGAAGCCATCCTTCTCTGAAAGCGAAAACAAGGAATCCGAAAATTGCAAAGATACCAACTATAAGAAGAATAATCATAAGTGCGCTTCCACCACTACTATTCTTTGATTTCTGACTAGTAGCGCCAAGTGAAGATGATATTTGAAGAAGAGTATCTTCTGCTGAACTTAATGCATTATTAGCACTCATCATTGATTGTTCTGATGCCGCAGCATCGCTTCTATCAATTGCTAATTCCGCTTCAGACACATGTCCTTCTGCTTCCCCGATTTTTTGTTCAACAATAGCCATCAAACTTTGTATTTCATCAGAAGCGCCAGTACCAGCTCCAGCTTTTAGTGAAGCTGTGCTGAGATCACTTTTAGCTCTGCTCAATCGAGTTTTTGTATCTTTGAGGATTTTATTTTCTTGCGCCTGAACTGAGAAACTAACAGGAACTTTCTTTATTTCAAGAACAGTGCTATCTGCTTTGTTAACAAATTCAAATACAACATTTCCTGAGTAATCACCAACTTGTGAAGGTGCACGGAATGATAAAGAAACACCAGCACCAGATGTAATATCTGTTAAAACATTTTTGT
>Ga0187827_10004123_pt1 | contig 18067 bp, 19 predicted proteins | sample ETNtaG_39_FD_167969 | JGI IMG/M metagenome (GOLD analysis project Ga0187827, IMG submission 167969) | Marine microbial and viral communities from oxygen minimum zone, Eastern Pacific Ocean - ETNP2014_SV_150_PacBio MetaG (Illumina Assembly) | ecosystem: Environmental > Aquatic > Marine > Hypoxic... | reverse complement strand
GGGTGAGGTTTACTATGCAAAAATCAAATTATTTACAGGAGCGTGCAGGTGGGAGGTCCTGGCCGAGCTGACAGGCGCCAAGACTCCCATGTATTTCAACCTTGGAGTTAGAACGAGGCTGATCTAAGATTTTATCTCTTTCGGAGGTCCGTATGGTACGTGGCATCCGCGGTGCGGTAACGGTTGATTCGAACACGGCAGAAGCTGTTCAAGAGGCGACAAAATGGTTATTGGCATCCATGATCGAATGTAATCAGATCCAGCTCGAAGACATCGCCAGCGCCTTTTTTACCGGGACGACGGATCTGGATGTGGAAGTGCCTGCACAGGCGGCACGGGATTTGGGTTGGACCATGGTGCCGATGTTCTGCATGCAGGAGATGATGGTCAAGGGTAGTCTACCACGATGTATCCGCGTAATGTTACACGTTAACACAGGTAAACCACAGGAAGACATACAACATATCTATCTGGGCGAAGCCGCAAACCTCCGCCCGGATCTTGTTGAAGGAGGAAACAATGGTGGTCGTAATGCAACCTCAGGCCACTGAGGAACAGAAGGAACACGTTCGTGAGACCATTCATGCGCTCGATTGCAAATCGCGCGATATTCAGGGTGACGCAATTACCATTATTTGCGTGATTGGCAATACGCTCGCTTTGACGCCGGAACAGTTAGAAATCCTGCCCGGGGTGGATCATGTGCAGCGTATCCAGAAACCGTTCAAGCTCGTCAGTCGGGAAGTTCAACCGCACAAAACGTCTTTTAAGGTGGGTGACGTAACCATTGGAGGGAATGAAATAACCATCATCTCCGGTCCCTGTTCCGTCGAATCCAGAGAACAATTCCGGACGGCGGCGTTAGCCGTCAAGGCCTCAGGCGCCGAGATCGTTCGCGGCGGTGCGTTCAAACCGAGGACCTCACCCTACAGTTTCCAGGGATTGGGTGAGGAAGGTTTGAAAATCATGGCAGAGATCAGTGAAGAAATCGGCATGCCAACCATATCGGAAGTTATGGAGCCCGAAATAGTTCCGATGGTATCGGAATATATCGATATTCTTCAAATTGGCGCCCGTAACATGCAAAACTATCCGCTGCTGAACGCCATTGGCCACAGTCACAGGCCGGCTATGCTGAAACGAGGCCTTTCTGCGACTATAGAAGAGATGCTTCTGGCGGCGGAATATATCCTGGCAGGTGGAAATCACAACGTGATCCTGTGTGAACGAGGCATCAGAACGTTTGAAACATGGACGCGGAACACGCTGGATATTTCCGCCGTACCTGTATTGCAAAAGGCAACCCATTTGCCAGTCTTCATCGACCCGAGTCACGGGACGGGCTATGCGGACTATGTGGCGCCGGTGTCCCGGGCAGCTGTTGCTGTCGGTGCAGACGGATTGATGATAGAAATGCATCCGGAACCTGAACGGGCACTTTCAGACGGTGAGCAATCTTTAACGCCTGAAGCACTCAGCGCCTTGATTCCGGAATTGCGCAAGGTCGCTCTATCGATAAATCGGGTTATTGTTTAACACAGTTCCGGTTTGAAGGTTGTGAGTATATATGGAATTTTTCATACTCACCATTTATACACATCACTCGGAATTCGGAATTCGGAACTTATGAACATCACCATCATCGGTTTGGGTTTACTCGGCGGATCGTTCGGCCTGGCGATTCGTCAAGCGCAAGCCGCAAACCGGGTCATCGGGATCGATCTCAATCAGGAAATCATCGATCGGGCCTGCGAACGGGGTGCGATCGATGAGGGCCACCTTGATTCTGTCGAGGCGGTAAGAGAGGCGGATCTGGTTGTCCTCGCGATGCCTGTCCGGACGATTATCGATACCGTGTCGGCACTCGCCGATTGTCTCTCCGAAAAAACTATTCTATTTGATCTGGGTAGCACCAAGGCGGCTATCAGCCGAAAGATCGCCGCTTTACCTATAGCCGTACGCTACATCGGCGGCCATCCGATGGCGGGGACCGAACAAGCCGGGATCGATGCAGCCGCTGCCGGCATGTTCTCCGGCGCGCCCTTTGCGCTGGTCCCTCCTGCGCCGGTAGATGATGAGGCCGTTGAACTCCTGAGCTGCTTGATTAGAGCCATAGGTGCTTATCCCATCATTATTCCTGCCGATCGTCATGATCAGATTGTAGCCATGACAAGCCATCTGCCCTATCTTCTATCTGCCGCCCTGGTTCAGACAGCAGAAAAAACCGCACAGACCGAACACCGGTTATGGGATTTTGTCGCGGGAGGATTTCGGGATACCAGCCGCGTGGCAGCCAGCAACGTGCGGATCATGACAGATATTTGTTTGACGAATCAAAAACCGATTTTAAAAGGCATTGAACAGACGCAGCGGGCGCTGGCCCGAATGGCTGTGTGGATTAAAGAAGGAGACCAGCAGGCGCTCGAAGCGGCCCTCACGCAATCTAAAGCTACCCGAACCCGCGTGTTCGGTGAAAGGGGAACAACCTTGGCAACGAAAAAAATCAGTTTTCAGGGCGAAAGAGGGGCCTTCAGTGAGATCGCGGCGCTCGAATATTTCGGCGATGCGGCTGAACCGATTCCGCAACCTTGGTTCGATGATGCGTTCAAAGCTGTCGAGCTGGGCCATTGTGATTACGGGATATTGCCTATTGAAAACTCCCTGGCAGGCAGTATTCATATCAACTACGACCTGATGTTACAACATAATCTAAATATCGTGGGAGAAATTAAACTCCGTATTGTTCACAATCTGCTGGTCACTCCGGGCGTTTCCAAAACCGAGATCCTACAGGTGCAATCCCATCCCAAGGCATTGGAACAGTGTGTAGAATTCTTTCGTAACAATCCGGAGTTAAAGTCAGAACCGGTCTATGACACGGGAGGCGCCGCCAAGATGCTCCGTGAAAGCGGCGCACGGGATATCGGCGTTATTGCCAGCACACGTGCCGCCGAACATTACGGCCTGGAAATACTGGAGTCCGGTGTTGAGGACCACCCTCAGAACTATACTCGTTTCCTGGTTCTGGCCCCGGAACCCGCAGAACCGAAAGGGGATCGGATCAAGACCACCATCGTGTTTTCCGTACCGCACGAGTCCGGCACATTGTTTAAAGTGATGAGCGCCTTTGCACTCCGAGATATCTCCATCAACAAGATTGAATCTCGACCCCTTATTGGATCCCCCTGGGAATACTTCTTCTATCTTGATTTCGAGGGAAAAGCGAACAGCCTTCAGAGCAACCGGGCCCTGAATCACCTACAGGAAATTACCACGTATTATAAATTACTGGGATCATATGAGGAAGGGCGGACTGTGGATAAAGGCTAAATGGTGATTGATGCCGCCCGCCGTGCTTTTTGGTGATGCCATGTGCCCTGCGGACACGATGCAAGCCCTTCGGTGTTTGGTAGTTTGGTGATTGAAAGGACAAAATCAGTCAATCTCCAATCCGTCAATTATCGTTCTTCACCGAATCAGCCTCTTTGAGGTTCAGTTTTGGGGCGACAAAAAGCGTTTTTTCATGGGTGAAGATGACTTGCCCCGGACCGCCATTTTTCTGTTTGCGAACATACCGCCGTTCGGTGTAATCTACCGGTACGGTTGCTGAACCTCTTCCCTTGCTGAAATAGGCTGTCAGGCAGGCTGCTTCATAGAGTGTCTTTTTACTCGGCACCACCTTTTTGTCCTGGCGTTTCATAATCACATGAGATCCCCCTATGTCTCTGGCGTGGAGCCAGATATCATCTGGAGACGCCGTTTTGGTGAGCACCTCGTTTTCTTTGTTATTCCTACCTACCAGCAATAAATGATGGTCCGATGTCAAAAAACGTCGCGGATGTATTTCCAGGGCTTTGCGCTTTTTGGCCAAAGGTGAGTGTGAAGATACTTTTTTGGCCTTAATCAACCCCATCCTCACACAAGATTTATAAGTCCGCTCCAAAACATGTTCCTCTGTATTATCCCGGAGTTGATCCTGGATGGCTCTTACCTTCTCAAGGCGTTCTTCCGATCGCAGTAATCGTTTCTCTACAATCACTCGGCCGTCACGCGCTTTTCGAGCTTGTTTGAAATATCGTTCCGCATTTTTCGCCGGGTTCAGATCAGGATTCAAGGCGATCGTAATCATCGGTTGGTCCGGCTGATAATAATCTTTGATTTTGGCCTCTGCCTGTCCCCGTTTCAATTGCGTCAAATGCGCTGTAAGCAGATCACCATATTTTCGGAATTCAGCTTCCCGTTCCGTGCGATCAACATCCATCCACAGATGCTGTATAAGTCGGTCAAGCCGCTTGATCTCCTCATTAATCACCCGGTTCATCTGCATCGTCCTCTGACGCCGTTTTTCTTCCTCTATCCGCTCAATATAAAATTGGTCAACCGCCGAGCCCACGGTATCAAATGTCTCAATCTGTTCGGCAGGAAGAGTGTAAATCGGAAGGGCGGATAAGATCAGTGGCTTGCCGTGGCTATCCCTGCCGATGCACGGGGTCCACGCCTTCGACCGAAGACGCCTGATCATAACCTGCATGCTTTCCCACAAACATATTTTTCGCTCTTTCTCAGATATTCTTGCAATCCTCTCTTCATCTGTTATGCCGGCTTTCCCTATGATTTCCCTCGCCATGGCCGGACTGAGGCCGCCTATGGACCGCCTCAGCATTCTGCTGATGTCTTTCGAGGTCGTTTCTTCGGAGGCTGCGTCTATATGGCTCGACGTTGCTTCAAGAAGAGGCGTTTTCCGTAAGGGTTCAGGGGATTCGTACAGCGCACCGGGTTTGATTTCCCGACCTCCGGTACTGATGCGGCGTAACGTCTCCAGAATGGCCAGATCCGGATCAGTAGCTAAAACGAGGGTGGTATGTCGATCAATCAGCTCGGCGATCAGTCGATAGGAACGCCATCCAAGAGGCGTGCGGCCGGAACAACGTATATCGACAATCCGCTCATTGGGGACGGCCTCAATGCTATGCAGGACCCCGGCGAGCAAATGGTCACGCAACACGTTCAAAAGTGCGGAGAATCCGGTCCCTTTTCGAGCAGGTTCCGTACGGTAGATTCGGGCAAAATCCGGTTGGACCGATATCGCCAGTGCATGGCGACCAGCGGGCCCTTTCAGAACCAGTCCGATTTCCATGTCATCGTATTGTTCAATGGCAATAATTTTAGATTCAGCGAATACTGAACATTCATCAATGACGGCCTGTAAGGTAATGGTATCAAGAAACATAGGGGTGATAGATGATAGGGTTTATGGCACTGCTCAATCAGAGATTATCTGGAAATATGCTACGCGAGATACTCCATTTATACAACTCTGTTGATGCATATATTCTTTATTTAAAAGATAACGCTATCAACCAATATACAAAGTTCCTGCACAACACACCATCTTTGTCCATGTATATCTATAAGTTTGTAATGTTATTTATTGACAAATCGCAGCTTAAAATGTATTTTTTACCGTTCTGTCCTTTTTAAGGTACGGCTCAGGCTTTTTGAAGCAAGGAAACGGGGATATAGATGATTCGAAGCATGACCGGGTATGGCTCAGGAGCTTTGGATGATTCAGGTGTGCGTACGTCGGTTGAAATTCGTTCCGTCAACGGGCGATTTTGTGATATTTCTGTAAAGACGCCCAGGGCCTTGGCTTCGTTAGAAGGTCGTGTCCGGGAACATATTCAGGGGCACGTTAATCGAGGGAACATCTCTGTATCGATCCGAAGAGATGGAGATGCGGCAGACGCGCCTTCTTTGGTGGTCGATTTCGGAGCCGGTCGAAGATATTGTGATGCCTTGAAACAACTTCAGGACTTGTTGGACCTTCCTGGTGAGATAACCATCGGTATTTTAGCCGCCTATCCGAACCTTCTGAAGGTGGAGTCTGAGGCCATTGACCTCGAACAGGACTGGCTGCTGGTGGAGCCGGCTTTAGCAGATGCGATTGAGGCGTTGAATACGATGAAAAAACGAGAAGGAGCGCAACTGGAACAGGATATGAGAGCGCGTATCAATCGGATTCAGGCGGGTTTAGGTGACATTGAAGAACGAGCGCCGCACCGCGTGGCCCAGGTCAAACAGCGGCTTCATGACCGTCTTGCAGAATGGTTAGACAAAGAACATATCGACCCGCAACGCCTGGCCATGGAAGTCACGTTGTTCGCAGATCGAAGCGACATCACCGAGGAATGTGTACGGCTTCGGACCCATTGTGATGCGTTCCTGGAAGCGTTACGGGCTGATGACAGCGCCGGGCGCCGGCTGAATTTCCTGCTTCAAGAAATGAACCGGGAAGTCAATACGATCGGATCAAAATCGAATGACGCGGAAATCAGCCATCGGGTCATCGCCTTGAAAGAAGAGCTTGAGAAAATCCGAGAACAGGTGCAGAACATCGAATGACCTCACAACATTTCTCCATGCCATCATCAACCGGTTTCTGTCTGGTACTGTCGGCGCCGTCAGGCACAGGGAAAACAACGATCAGTGATAGTCTGCTTGCATCAGATGCGTCTATTGTGCGTTCGATCTCCATGACCACAAGACCACGACGAACACATGAGGAAGAAGGGAAAGATTACTATTTTGCGACCCCTGACCGGTTCAAGGCGCTCATAGAAGAGGGTGAATTTCTAGAATGGGCGGAAGTACATGACTACCTGTATGGAACACCTCGCTCACCGATTGACTGTATTATCCACAAGGGCCAGATTGCCCTTATGGTTGTTGATGTACAGGGCGGACATTCGGTCAAATCAATTTCTCCGGAGACCGTTCTTGTTTTCCTGATACCACCTTCAATGGACAGTTTATCAAACCGTTTAAGGCAAAGGCGAACAGAACCCGAGGAAATGATCCAAATACGTCTGAAAAACGCGAAAGTAGAAATGCAACACCTGCCGCATTATACCTATGGTGTTGTAAATGAAGATGGTAAACCGCAAGAAGCCGTCGATGCCATCCGGGCCATTATTTCCGCGGAACGGTGTCGAACAAGCCGATGGGAGGCACAATGAAAACCAAGAAAGACATCCCGCAATTTATTTCACAGGGGCTCATGCGGGATAAAATACCGAACACGTATGAATCGATCGTCGTGGCGGCACGTGAAGCCAGACGGATAAACCTCAATAATAAAATGCTTGGTACGCAAGAAGATCGTGAAACCAAGGTGACCACTGAAGCGCTGGAACGGTTGCTTGATGATAAACTACGTTATACGTTTAAGCCGAAAAAATAAGGACATAGGCTAATATTAAACGGTAGGAGTATTATGGCACGGCTGACAGGGCGCCGCATTGTATTAGGGATCACGGGCAGTATCTCCGCTTATAAAGCCGCCGAGGTGGTACGTGGGCTCATACAAGAGGAAGCAGACGTTCGGGTGACCATGACGAAAGAGGCGATGCATTTTATAGGCCCGATGACGTTTACTGCCCTCACCGGTCATCCTGTTGCCATAGAGCAGTTTCCGCCCCATGGTCAACCAGGGGAAGAACACATTGACCTGACTATTTGGGCGGACGTTATCGCTGTCGTACCGGCAACCGGCAATATCATCGGGAAGATGGCAAACGGACTGGCTGATGATTTACTTTCCACCGTACTGCTGACCTGTGACGTCCCCTGTTGTCTGGCGCCCGCTATGAATTTCAGGATGCTGGGAAACCCGGCGGTACAGGCCAATATGGATGTACTGCGAAATCGGGGGTATCATGTCATTGAATCGGCGTACGGTCCGCTTGCCAACGGTGAAATCGGTGAAGGGCGACTGGCGGCCCCGGACCAGATTGTCGAGGCGATCGCTATCCTGGCTGATTCACGGCGCGACCTGGCAGGCAGACGCGTATTAATCAGCGCGGGGCCAACAGCAGAGCCGATTGATCCGGTACGTTTTATAACCAACCGGTCCAGCGGGAAAATGGGGTTTTCCATAGCCCGCATGGCGGCTCAGCGAGGGGCTTCGGTTACATTGGTTGCGGGACCTACGAACCAGTCCGATCCCTACGGTGTCACTGTTGAGCGAGTGAAATCGTCCGAAGATATGCATCAGACTGTGTTTCATCATCTGGACGGACAGGATGTCGTTATCATGGCAGCCGCAGTAGCGGATTACCGGCCCAAACAGACGGCGGACCATAAGATTAAAAAAGGGGCGCCTACGCTCATCCTGAAGATGGAACGTACCCGCGATATCCTCAAGGAAATCGCTCAAAACAAACCGCCGGTCCTTGTGGGGTTTGCAGTCGAAACCCATGAGGGGCTGCAGTATGCCAAACAGAAGCTGATCGATAAGAACCTGGATCTGATCGTATATAACGATATCACTGTAGAAGGAGCAGGCTTCGACGTGGACACGAATATCGTCACGCTGTTGCATAGAGACGGGCGGGAAGAAGTTTTACCCAAGCAGCTAAAGATAGAGATTGCCGATCGTATTATGGATGAAGTTGTAGCGTTGTTACATACACAGGAGACCGTGTTATCATGAGCGCACATGCAGGGTTGAGTCATCTGGCCAGGCAAACCGAATGGGCGATCCGGCAACAGCAGGAATCAGGTTTCGACACTGCTTTTCTTCCTGGTGGGTTAGATACGGTTCTTACCTTGCCTGAACGGCAAACAGAGTCTGTCTATTCAGATCTGGCTGATACTTTGGAGACCTTGTACCAAAGGCATTGTGATTGTACGGTCTGCCCTCTCGGTCATAAGCGGCAGCACTTTGTTTTCGGAGCCGGCAATGAACAGGCGGATGTGCTGTTCATCGGAGAGGCGCCCGGTGCGGACGAAGACGCCCAGGGCAGGCCGTTTGTTGGCGCGGCAGGTCAACTGTTTACCCGTATTTTAAAGGCCATCGATTTTTCCAGAGACGAAGTGTACATCGCCAACATACTGAAGTGTCGTCCGCCTAACAACCGAGATCCAAAGCCGGATGAAATCGCAGCCTGTGAGCCCATTTTAAGAGAGCAGATCCGTCTCATTCAACCCATATTGATTTGCGCCCTTGGCCGGATAGCTGCCCAGGCGCTACTCCAGACCACGATGTCGATAAGCCGATTAAGAGGCCGGTTTCATGATTATCATGGTATTAAACTCATGGTTACGTATCACCCATCCGCCTTACTTCGTAATCCCGCATACAAAAGGCCTACATGGGAAGACGTGCAGTTGTTACGGCGGGAATACGGTAAAATGATACAAACGCGTGCGGACGCGTCATAGGAGTACAGGGTCATGGCAACGGAATCCAAGGGAGCAGAACGAGTCCCACCGCAGGCAGTGGAAGTGGAAGCTGCGGTGCTGGGAGCGATGCTGCTCGACCAGGAAGGCATCGCCGCGGTACAAGAAATTATTGATGACACCGCTTTTTACCGTGATGCCCATCGGAAAATATACAATACCATTGTGGCGCTTTATGAACGCAATGAACCCACAGACTTATTGACGCTGACCACGGAATTAAACAAACGGCAACAATTGGCTGATGTCGGCGGCGCATTCTATCTGGCCGGTCTGGTAGATAATGTCTCCACCGCCGCGAATATTGAATATCATGCCAAAATCGTATACGAAAAATCGATGAGCCGTAAATTGATCAATGCCTCGACACAAATTGCCCAACGGGCGTTCGAAGCTACAGAAAATGCGGAAGATCTACTGGACGAAGCCGAACAGATGATTTTTGCGCTGTCGGAACGAAAACTGAGCCGCGGCTTTACACATCTGAATCCAATCCTGCACGACACCTTCGAAAATATTGAGCGTTTACATGCACACAGCAATGGCGTTACCGGCGTGGCAACCGGATTTACCAAACTGGATGAAATGACGGCCGGTTTTCAACCAGGAGACCTGATCATCATAGCCGCCCGACCATCCATGGGCAAGACGGCGTTGTGTTTGAATATCGCCCGGAACGCCTCAATCGATGGAAAAACAGGCGTCGGCATCTTCAGTCTGGAAATGGCCAGCCACCAGCTTGCTCAACGTATGCTCTGCAGTGAAGCAAGGGTGGATTCGCACCTGATGCGCACAGGCCGGTTACCTGGAGACGCCTGGTCGAACTTGAGTATCGCCGTCGGTTCACTTGCCCAGGCGCCGATTTTCATTGATGAAACGCCTGCCATATCGGTAACGGAAGTACGATCCCGCGCCCGCAGACTGATATCCGAGCATGACAATCTCGGGCTGCTGATCATCGATTATCTACAATTAATGCGCGGGCCTCGAGAGGCGGAAAGCCGGCAACAGGAGATATCCGCCATCTCCCGAAATCTTAAAGCGCTGGCCAAAGAGTTGAACATACCTATTGTCGCTCTGTCTCAGTTATCCAGGGCAGTCGAATCACGCGGCGACGGGCAAAAACGCCCTCAATTATCCGATTTACGCGAATCGGGCGCGATCGAGCAGGACGCGGATGTGGTCCTGTTTATCTACCGCCCGTCGCGTTACGACCAGGTAGAAGAACATGAAAAAAATCGAACGGAAATCATCATAGGCAAACAACGCAATGGCCCGATCGGTACGGTGGAACTGGTATTTTTAGACCAATATGCGGCCTTCGAAAATCTGGAGACCTATCACGAGGATCCGATGAACGAAATGTAAAGAATAACCACGGGTCATTTAGAGAATTTTAATGATTGAATTTGTTCACTTGAAAAAATCGTTTGCAAAACCGGTTCTGGTCGACGTCAACTTGCAGGTCGAGCATGGTGAGACCATGGTCGTTATAGGCCGCAGTGGTTGTGGGAAGAGCGTATTGCTCAAACACATTATCGGTTTATTAAAACCAGATGAAGGCGCCCTGATGATTGATGGGCAGGATGTGACCCGGTTGAATGGCACTGCGTTGGATGAGATCAGAAAACGTTTCGGCTTTTTATTCCAGGCATCGGCACTTTTTGATTCGATGACGGTGGGAGAAAATGTGGGAGCCGGCCTGACAATCCACTCCGGGAAAACCGAAGAAGAAATCAATGAACGGGTTAGAGAATGTTTACGTATGGTCGGTTTGAAAGGTATTGAAGAGTTTAAACCAGCGGAGTTGTCCGGCGGCATGCGCAAGCGTGTCGGTCTTGCCCGGGCCATAGCAATGAATCCGGAATACATTCTCTACGACGAGCCGACGACCGGCCTGGATCCGATTATGGCCGACATCATTAACGATCTGATTCTGAGTATGAAGAAAGAGTTGGCCATCACTTCTATCGCCGTCACCCACGATATGGTCAGCGCTTACAAAATTGCAGATCGTATTGCGATGCTCCACGATGGCGTGATCCGGATCATAGGTACGCCCGATGAGATTAAAAACTGTGATGACCCACTGGTTCAGCAGTTTATTCTGGGTAAAGGTGACGGGCCGATTAAGTCGCTGGAATAGGATTTGAAATCAGCAGAAAGTACAGCGCGCGAAGCGGAACGCATTCAAATGATGCCTCAAAGAGGCGCTCTTTACTTTCGATGGACCGTAGCAGCGTCCAGCAACAAATAACGATTATGGCAAAGATGGTCAAAACAAAAAGGCAGTACGTGTGTCAGGAGTGCGGCAGCGCCTCGCCGAAGTGGCAGGGCAAATGTCCTGATTGCGGCCACTGGAATACGTTTGCAGAGGAAAAGGTCGCACAGAATCGCAACGGCGGCCAGACCCTAACCGGATCAGCGGATCAGGTTTCACGCATTACCGAAATCGATATCTCAGATGATCATCGTTTTGCTACGCACATCGCTGAGTTCGACCTGGTGTTGGGCGGTGGGGTAGTTCAGGGCTCTGTGGTGTTAATCGGCGGAGATCCCGGTATCGGGAAATCCACGTTGATGCTCCAGGTCATCGACCGGCTTGGTTCTGTTGTGGGACCGGTGTTGTATGTCTCAGGGGAAGAGTCATCCAAGCAGGTCCGAATACGCGCAGACCGGCTCGATGCGGTGGGCGAGAATTTGTATCTGCTGTGCGAAACTAATTTGGAAGAAATTTTACATCATATTGAACAATTAAAGCCGAAGGTTGTTGTCCTGGATTCTATTCAGACGATCTATCTGCCTTCGATAGAAAGCGCACCGGGTAGTATCAGTCAGGTGAGGGAGTGTGCCGCCAGGGTAACCCAACTTGCCAAAACAAAAAATGTATCAGCATTCCTGGTCGGCCATGTGACCAAAGACGGTGCAATAGCCGGTCCTCGCGCCCTGGAGCATATTGTAGATACCGTCTTGTATTTTGAAGGGGAGCGGCATCAAACCTATCGAATTTTGAGAGCCGTTAAGAATCGATTCGGTTCGACCAATGAAATCGGCATTTTCGAGATGCAGGAGAAAGGATTGATCGAAGTTAAAAACCCCTCCGAGCTGTTTTTAGCTGAACGTCCCGCCGGTGTATCCGGTTCGGTTGTCGTTTGCAGCATAGAGGGAACGCGCCCTCTGCTGGTCGAACTCCAAGCGCTGGTCACACCAGCTAACTACGGGATGCCGCAACGGGTTTCGACCGGAATAGAGGTCAGACGAGTCGCTCTCTTGCTTGCGGTGCTGGAAAAACGATCAGGGATGCATCTGGGTACGCAGGATGTGTTTGTGAATGTGGCCGGCGGCATCCATCTGGATGAGCCTGCCGTGGATCTTGGCGTGGCGGCGGCTATCGTCTCCAGTCTACGGGATGTGGCCGTCAACCAGAAAGATGTCGCCATCGGTGAAGTCGGACTGGGCGGTGAAATACGTGGGGTTGGTCAGATAGAAAAACGCCTCGGTGAAGCGCAAAAACTTGGATTTTCTCGGTGTGTGATCTCAAATCGAAATATGAAAGGTCTCGGACAGATCGACGGGATGGAGGTCATAGGCGTCAATGGGATCTATGAAGCGCTGGAAGCGTTGGAGGTGGTAGGATAGCGCCAAGTTTCGAGTTCCGAGCGGAATCTGATAAAATGATACCCACTCGGAACTTGGAACTTGGAACTCGGAACTCGGAACTTTTATGACATTTGAACTTATCAGTAAAGATCCGGGGTCGAAGGCCCGGCTTGGACGCATCTCCACACCGCATGGTGACATCGATACACCGGTCTTTATGCCTGTAGGTACGCAGGCCACGGTAAAAACTTTGACGCCGGAAGATCTGGTAGCAGCCGGTACGAAGATCATGCTGGGGAATACGTATCATCTTTTTCTCCGTCCCGGGCATGAATTGATTCACAGGATGGGGGGGTTACACGGTTTTATGAACTGGCCGCATCCCATTTTAACAGATAGTGGAGGATACCAGGTTTTCAGTCTGTCGGATCTGAAAACGATCAAGGAAGAAGGCGTCACCTTTCAGTCGCATATTGATGGGGCGCGGCATTTGTTTACGCCTGAATCTGTCATGGAAGTCGAAACCGCTTTAGGCGCTGATATCATTATGCCGCTGGATGAATGTACGCCGTATCCATGTGCCTATGAGTACGCTGAAAAATCTCAGGCGATGACGTTGCGCTGGGCGATGCGATCCAAACAGCGGTTTTCAGAGCTGGAAGGCAGAGGCAGACATCCTCAGGCCCTGTTCGGTATTGTTCAGGGAAGTACGTATGAAGATTTAAGAGTCGAAAATGCTCAAGCACTCGTTGACATGGCGTTTGACGGGTATGCGATCGGCGGGCTGTCGATCGGCGAGCCCAAATCAACGATGGGCGGATTAATCGACTTGACGCTGGCCTGTTTGCCGGAAGATCAGCCGCGCTATCTGATGGGCGCCGGCACGCCGGAGGATTTGATAGATGCAGTAGGTCGCGGTCTGGATATGTTTGATTGTGTGATTCCAAGCCGGGAAGGCCGTAACGGGGCATTATATACACAAAATGGTCGGATCAATATTAACAACGCCCGATTCAAGGAAGATCCGGCCCCACTTGATGAAACATGCACCTGTTATGCGTGCCGAACATTCAGCAAAGCGTATCTGCGGCATCTTTACCATACCGGTGAAATGCTCGGTCCGCGTATGGGTACGTTGCACAATATATATTTCTTTGTCGGCCTGGCAGGACAGATGCGAAAAGCCATTTCAGAAGGCCGGTTTGTCAAATGGAGTGAACGATTTTTAATGCGATACAGGACAGAAAAGAATCGCAAGGAGTGTGACCAGTGATCCAGGATGCATTTGCCATGGGACCATCTGCCGGCGGTGACGGCAGTGATGGCCCGTCGTTTCTTATCTCGATGGCACCTTTTATTTTAATGTTTCTCATCATGTATCTGCTGTTGATTCGGCCGCAGCAGAAACGGCAGCGAGATCAGCAACATATGTTGGATGATTTGCAGAATGGCGATAAAGTAGTTACGCAGGGCGGTATTATCGGCACTATTTCAGGACTCAAGGCGGATGTGGTTACGGTACGTGTGGCGGATAATGTAAAGCTTGAGGTACAACGCAGTTCCATTTCACGCGTTATGAGCAGCAAAAAGGGCGCTAAAGAATTGAAGGAATAAGCTATGGCCGTTAGGCCCATTCGCAAATACGGGGATCCTGCCCTTCGTGAAACATCGCAGCTTATCGAAGCGACGACACCTGAGATCCGGCATCTGGCGGAAGATATGATCGATACCATGATTGATGCCCAAGGGATCGGACTGGCAGCCCCTCAGGTCGGGGAAACCATCCGTTTATTTGTCATAGACCTCAGCGTAATGGAACCGGAATCAATTATAGATCGGATTGGCTCTATCAAAGAGGGTGAGCCTTCCCAGATTGCCCTAATTAATCCACGGGTCATCAAACAGGAAGGCGAGCAGGTTGGGGAGGAAGGATGTCTGAGTTTTCCGGATCTGTATGACAAAGTGACGCGTCCAAACATGATCCGCGTGGAAGCTCAGGACCTGGATAGCAATCCGATCGAAATCGAAGGCTCCGGTATACTGGCTCGTGCGCTTATACATGAAGCGGATCATCTGGACGGTGTTCTATTTATAGACCGTCTCAGCAAATTTCGCCTTCGGTTTATCCAGGGAAAATTACGCAAATTGAAGAAAAGTACGGAAGAAGGACTATAGGAGAGATGGAAAAAGATACGGTATTCTGTATCTGAATTTTATGCGTCTTGTATTTATGGGTACCCCGGATTTTGCTGTATCGAGTTTACGCAGGTTGATTCAACATCCTGACCATGAAGTGGTCGGTGTGGTGACGCAACCGGACCGCCCAAAAGGCAGGGGCCTAAAGATCGTTTCGTCTCCTGTAAAGCAGATAACGAACGAATATGGCCTCCCTGTCTTACAGCCGGAACGGCTTCGAGATCCATTATTTAAGGAGGACCTGGCAAATTTCCTGGCTGATATGTTCGTCGTGGTCGCATTTCGGATGTTGCCTGTTTCAATCTTGATGATGCCGCCCAAAGGTTCGATCAATCTGCACGCTTCGTTGCTGCCGGCTTACCGCGGTGCGGCACCGATTCACTGGGCCATAATGAATGGCGAATTAGAGACCGGTGTGACGACTTTTCTCATTGATCGTCATATGGACACCGGCGATATACTTTGCCAGAAAAAAATACCTGTAGGCCCAGATGAAACCACAGGATCGTTGCATGATCGCCTGGCGATTATCGGCGCAGGCGTGTTGACGGAAACGATAGATTTTATTGCTGCAGGCCAGGCACGTCCGCAACCGCAGTCCGGCGCTTCTTCTGGGGCGCCCAAATTATCCAGGGCAGATGCACGGATCAACTGGTCCCAGATGGCACAGACCATTCACAACCGTATAAGAGGTTTGAATCCGTTCCCTATGGCCTATACAACCTGGCATGATAGGACGATCAGGCTGATACAAAGTCAATTGACGGATCAATCGGAAGTTGAGTCGGGTATGCCCGGAGAGATTATCGCTGCTGACAAACATGATGGCATTGTTGTACAGACGGGGGAAGGTCATCTGAAATTGGTCACCGTGCAGCCCGAAGGACGCAAAAGAATAAGCACAGCTGAATTCGTCCGTGGATATCGGGTCAAACCCGGGGACCGGTTTGGCGTCGAACATACACCGGCATCCGTAGAGGCAACCTGATGTGGCAAACATATGGAGATCTTTGGGGTTACTGCTGTCGGAAACTGTTCTTCAGGAAGATGAGTTGTTAGAAGCATGAAATGTATGACACGCCGCCGCTTGGGTTTTTACGCAGCCACAGCGGGGCACAACCCTGGTCCAGATACTTCGGGATGTGACGCAGCGGGACAGGGATTAATTGGTACGTTAGAGATAAATAAATTCGGTGGTGGTATTGTATGGGAACGACCGGGCCCTCTATTCGTGAGGTGGCGTTGAGGGCATTGTACCAATTTGATACGGAAGGGCTTTTTGTACGCGATGCACTCAGTGATCTGTTTAAACAGGTTGCATTCGATGGACGCAACAGGTCGTTGGCAACGGAGTTGGTTTACGGCACGGTTCGCTGGCGGAAGCGTCTGGACTGGGTTCTGGATCAGTTGATCCGTCGTGGTACTGATTCGTTGACACCATGGATTCGTAATATATTACGCATGGGCGTGTATCAGCTTATGATGATGGATCAGATGCCGGATGCCGCAGCAACGGATGAAGCCGTAAAACTGGCCAAACGCTATGGCCACAAGGGCACGGTCGGTCTGACGAATGCCGTACTACGAACTGTTATACGACAGCGACGGCAACTTCAGCATCCTGATCAAACAGGGGACGCTATTAAGGACATGAGTCTGATTCATTCATATCCGGAATGGATTGTCCAACGATGGGTCGCGCGGTATGGTCATCAACAGGCGGTCGCGCTGCTGGAGGCCGGTAATAGAACGCCGCCGGTAGTCATCCGGGTTAATATGCTAAAAACATCTACGGAAAAATTAACTGAATTACTTATATTGGATGGCGTTCAAGTAGCAGTCTGTCACGGGCTTAAAGATTATTTAACTATTCGGAATACCGGTGATATTAAGCGGTTATCCGGTTATGCCGAGGGGTTTTTTCAAGTGCAGGACGAGAGCTCAGGTCTGGCTGTACGTCTCCTCGATCCGCAACCTGGTGAGACCATCATAGATGTCTGTGCCGCCCCGGGAGGAAAGACGACCTATATATCGCACTTGCAGAAGAACCAGGGTCACATAATCGCCTGCGACTTTGCCCCGAAGCGTTTGAGGCGTGTTCGAGCACATTGTCGGCGATTACAATTGGAAAATGTATCGGTGATTGTTATGGATGGACGTAGACCAGGTTTAAATATCCAGGCGGACCGTGTGCTCATCGATGCGCCCTGTTCGGGCATGGGTACCATAGCACGTCGGGCGGACCTGCGCTGGCGGCGACAGCCGGAAGACATTCCGGCTGTCCAGCAAGTGCAGAAAGCGCTCCTCGACAGTAACGCCGGCCTGGTCAAAACCGGCGGGACGCTCGTTTACAGTACCTGTTCTATCGAAACGGAAGAAAATGAAGATGTACTGGAATATTTTTGTAAACGCCATTCGGAGTTTGAAGTTGAAAAACCTGCCAACTGGCCTTCTGAATTATCAGATGTCATGGACGCGCAAGGGATTGTAAGGACGTTACCATCCCGGCATGGTATAGACGGCAGTTTTGCGGTGCGGTTACGAAAAATCGGATAAGCAATCGGAGACTTTTGTGTTTGAACAGCTATCCAGTCGTATGGAGGGGGTGTTAAAAACCCTCCGAGGCCAGGGCAAGCTAACTGAAAAGAATATTGATGACAGCCTTCGCCAGGTCCGGCGTGCCTTGTTGGAAGCCGACGTCAACTTTCGTGTGGCGCGGGAGTTTATTGACAGGGTTAAAGAAAAGGCCTTAGGTCAGGGGGTGTTGAAAAGTCTGACGCCGGGGCAGCAGATGATTGGCGCCGTTCATGAAGAGCTGATTGCCTTGATGGGCGAACAGGCGGTCGGCATCTCATTAGTCGAAACGCCACCGACGATCATTATGATGGTTGGATTGCAGGGCTCCGGTAAAACGACGGCCTCCGGCAAGCTTGCCCGCATGTTGCATAAGGAAGGACGTCGCCCCATACTGGTGGCCGCAGATGTTTACCGTCCTGCTGCAATCCAGCAGCTCCAGGTCCTTGGCGAGCAG
>Ga0187827_10004122_pt1 | contig 18067 bp, 14 predicted proteins | sample ETNtaG_39_FD_167969 | JGI IMG/M metagenome (GOLD analysis project Ga0187827, IMG submission 167969) | Marine microbial and viral communities from oxygen minimum zone, Eastern Pacific Ocean - ETNP2014_SV_150_PacBio MetaG (Illumina Assembly) | ecosystem: Environmental > Aquatic > Marine > Hypoxic... | reverse complement strand
GTTCAGTCCCCCAGTACACTCGCTAGGCTTTGCACAGCCCCTTTGAGCAAATGCCGAAAATGGCGTGCCGCATGCCATTTGTCAAAGGTCAATAAATAATAGTTGAAACCATATCAGTACATCATGGCAGGGGTCACTGAACCTACCATCAATCCAATCATTGGCCAGTATGATGGCCGTGAATTGGATATCATGCCTGAAGAATCAGCCATCGACCTCGACGAGGGGCAAGGGCAAGTTGATTCATTGATTCCTGTTGAAATTCGGAAACCTATGGCGGCATATTACACGCTTCCTGAAGCAGCGAGACTGTTGGCTGGGTTGGCGATACTTGACAAAGATGATTCCATCATTGATCCTGCCTGTGGAAGTGGAACACTCTTGGTTGCTGCCTATCAAGAAAAGAAACGAATGTATGGTGCTGGAGATAATGAGTCTATGCACGAGCAATTTCTGGCGAAAGATATTCTTGGAATTGAGTTCATGCCCTTTGCTGCACGCTTAGCTGCAAAGCATCTGGTAAGGCAGAATCCGCAAAATCTCTCTACAAAAGCAAGAATTGGCATCACTGATGCGATGGCTGTGAAATCAGATTCCAGAATCCCATCATTGGAAAAGGAACAAATCGTCGTTGGAAAAGCGAAAGTTGTGCTGATGAATCCTCCATTTTCAAGATTCCAGAACCTCTCAAGATTCAGCGATGCGGGTTCTTATGTTAACAGCATGAAACATCACTTTGGAAACAGAATCAAACATATCACAAACAATATGTCATTCAATAATTTCTTCTTGTTGAAATGTGAAGATTTCCTCGAGCAGAATGGAAGGGTCGCCTCGGTACTTCCTGCCACAACTCTTGTGGGTGGATCAAATGAAAAGGTCCGTGATTATCTTTCAAAGAGATACAATATCGATGCAATCATCATTCGCTCAGACCGTTGTAATTTCAGTGAGGATACGGAACTTCAGGAGATATTGCTTCTATTGACCATGAAGTCGGATGAGAAAGTAGCCAAGGAAACAGACCTCTACATCCTTCGGGATTTGAACAAAGAGAGGTTGAGTGAACAGATAACTACAGCATCTAGTGCAGAAGATTTGTCTTCTAACGATGCCTTTGCCCATTCGCGAATCAACATCAATGAATCAGGTGGAAAGAACTGGTTCCAGCATGTCTCTATGTGGGGATTTGAGATATTTTCCATAATGGATACCATCTTGGAAGATATTGAAATGGAGGTATTGGAAGATTTCTGCGAAAGCATCGTGACAAAGAATTCGTCTGAACCAAAGCATAAGAAGATGAAAGATGGCATGTCTATGGGACAATCTCTGCCCATGTCTAGAATGCATATTTTGGGTTCATGGTCAACCACTAGGGACCAAAAGCCGTCTTTGACGAAGAATTTCGTCAAGTCAGATAGTCAGAATGTATACTTCACGATGGCTGGTATTTCTGGCCAAAGTGAGATCAAGAAGTCAAAATTAAGGCCATATTTCCGCTCTAAACCAGCGGTCAACAGAATTAGAATCGATGATTTTGGAGAGCACATATTGTATGAGAATCCAACTCCTGATGGCAAGCATTCAATGTTTATTTTCCAAGATGTGGATGAGGATATCATCAACTGGGAGAAATGGAAGAAATATTGCGATAACAGAACGGCACATCTAGCATTGATAGACCGATTGGACTTCACCTCTCCAAATGAAACGCTGCTCTCATTCTTCAGTTCAGATGAACGAATATGGGCAAGAATCTGTACTGTGGTGAAAACGGATGAGGTATGGAAATCAAAATTCGCCTCTCTATGGCTTAATTCCACATTTGGATTATTTGAATGGATCAAGAACCGTCAACCTCAACGTGCATATTGCGGAATCAATGGACCACAGTTGCTCTCTATGCAATTGCCGAAAGTTGAATCGGAACCCAAGAATCTGGATGCGGTGTTCTCCAAGTTTTCAGATATTGAGTGGCCATCTTTGATTCAACAATATTACTCACTATGTGATGATGAGAAAATCAAGGAGAGAATAATCACTCATCCCGCTCTTGCAGATTCAGTTATTGCCAAGAAGGTGACAAAATCATCACTCAACAAGAAAAAGATACTCGATGAAGAATTGATGGAACTGGTTGGGGGAAAACCAGCAAAAGAACGATTCAAGGCCAATTCACAAGAGTTCTACAACCAGATGGCAAACAATTTCGTCATGTTTCTCAATTTCATGCAATAATCAGTTCCACTTCCAGTGAAAATCAAGTCATGAATCGCCTATTGGTTGGACATTGCCCGATTCTACATAGATATGGTTGAATAGATACACGTTCACGCCAATTCATGACGCACTGGGAATATGGTTGGTTGACGCTCTCTCCAGATGATGACAAGGAGTGGATTTTCAAGAAATTCGATGGTAGTGCGATTCCGAATATTTTCGAATATGACTCCGTTGAATTTGCTCTATTTGATCTAGGGAAAAAAAGTTGGGAATTGATTTCTCATATTCATGATGGGAATAGTTGGTTTGGTCAAGAATTTATTTTCAAAAGAGAATATGCCTCGCACCAAGCTGAAGCAGGAGAATTTCTGCGTTGATTGGCCTCAAAGAGCCGTATGTTGTTCAGAAGCGGGGAATCTTTCCCAGTCTGTCTTCGTGCTTCTTCTCTGCTATTTCCCAGTCATAGAGGTCGCGACCACCCTGAACGGTATTGGCTGCAGCCACATATGAAGGAGCAAGAGCGCCAGTGGTCTGCTGTGCGGTTATGGCTGCTTGTGGTTGTGCTGTGGCGACTACTGGAGAAGGAGATGAGTGGAAGACCATGGTATTGCTGACCCATGCTGCAACCGCCCCCATCGCCACTCCAGCGGGAGCGAGGAACATGTAGTATAGCAAATCAACTGCAGCATCACCTGTGCTGTTATCGGTCAAAATCTCTACCGATAAGAGTAGGAAGATTACAACAGCCCCCCACATTGCCAAGAAACCGATGCCACAAGACAGTGCAGAACACTTGATTGCAGCCATTGAATTCACAATTTTCTTGCCGTTGATGATTCCCACCGGCATGGCTGCCAATACAGCCAACAAAGGAGCGGTGGCAACCACTCCAAGGAAGGTCAGAATCAACGTAGAATCATCAATCAATCCTTGGATGAAGATTCCAATCCCAAGGGCGATACCGATTCCAGCATGAAGGGCGATTCCCCAGGTCAGGTCACTCGACGAATAGTCCTCGGTCATGAATTGGACAAGACGATTGCCACTAAGACTGTTTTCCATTAAGGATTCTAGGTGATGTGGATGGCATGACCCAGAGTTGCCAGAACAGCTTCGTGGAATGCTTCACTCATTGTTGGGTGTGCATGTATGGTCCCAGCAACATCCTCAAGCAACGCTCCCATCTCTATTGCAAGTGTGAATTCTCCAGATAGCTCACTCACATGTGAACCAACTGCCTGTACTCCCAAGATGCGGTGGTCATCATCTCTGGCAACCACGCGGATGAATCCACCAGTCTTTTCAGCCTCCATGGTCAATGCTCTACCATTGGCTGCCAGTGGGAATTTACCGACAATAACAGGGTGCCCCTCTGCACTTGCCTGCTCTGGTGAGAGTCCGACTTCAACGATCTCTGGTTCGGTGAACACGATGGCTGGAACTGCCACAGGGTCCCATTCACGGATATTTCCAGCGATGATTTCAGCCACCATTTCACCCTGTGATGAAGCGTTGTGGGCGAGCATGGCGCCGCGTTCGGCCAAGTCTCCAATACAGTAGACTCCACGCATATTCGTGGCACACTTCTCATCGACGATGACGAAGCCGTGTTCACTCGTCTTGATTCCCATTTCTTCTAGGCCCCAACCATTGTTGTTAGGACGCCGTCCAACAGTTACCAAGACCTTGTCAGCCTTGAGTGTCTTAATATTCTCTTGTTCGTCTTTTGCCGCGTATTGGACATTGCCTTCATCATCAATCCCCTTGGCGAAGACTCCAGTATGGACTTTGACTCCCAAGCGTTTGAGATTGAGTTCAACTGGGCGTCGAAGTTCCTTGTCGAATATGGGTAGAACCGTATCCATCGCTTCAAGCACGGAAACATTGCTGCCAAGATGGGCGAAAGCGATGCCTAGTTCAAGTCCGATATATCCTCCTCCAACTACCACGAGGTCATCTGGAACTTCCTTGAGGTCTAGCGCTTCTCGACTGGAAATCACATCACCTCCGAATGGCATGAAAGGCAGTTCAGTTGGCACAGAACCATTGGCAAGAATGACGTTCTCAGCCTCTATCCTGATATCTCCATCAGCACTGGATACTTTGCAGGTCTTGGCATCGATGAATTCTGCCCAACCATTGATGAGTTCAGCTCCAGCACGCTTCAGCAGGTTCTCAACGCCCTTGTTCAGGCGCTTGACAATACCATCTTTCCACGCAACTAGGCCTTCCATGTTCAGTTCTGCTGGGCCAGGAATGCTGATTCCCATGTGCCCCCCCTCTTTCGCCATCGCTGAAAGGTCGTGCAATTTGTGGGCAGCATTGATCATAGCCTTGCTCGGAATACAACCTCGAATCAAGCAGGTACCTCCTGCTTTCTCTCCTTCAACGATGATTGTTGAGAGGCCAAGTTGTCCGGCCCGAATGGCGGCGACGTAACCCCCTGGTCCAGCACCGATGACCAGAACTTGACATTTCTTCTGTTCTACCACGGAAATCACTCTATCCTTTTTTCACATGAAGATAGTTGCAGGGTGCTCCAGATAGTTCTTGAGTATCTGTACCAACATGGCTCCGTCGAAGCCATCCACCACTCTGTGGTCCCACGATGAACTCAGTTTCATGATGCGGCGAATGACGATGTTTCCATCCCGAACCACAGCACTGTCTGATGCGTTATGCACCCCAAGAATGCCGACCTCCGGATGATTGATGATTGGAGTTGCTCCAGTTCCCCCCATCTTCCCTAGACTGGTGATAGTAAAGGTGGAGCCTGATAGTTCCTCAAGGCTGGCATCTCCACTTTTTGCTGCATTGGTGACTCGTCCCATCTCAGCCGCAGTCTGCCATAGGTCCATGGCTTCGACATTCTTGACCACGGGAACATATAATCCGCGCTCGGTCTGTGTTGCGATTCCTAGATTGATGGCTTCGTGGCGGATGATTACTTCTCGTTCATCATCGTAATGAGCATTGCATTCCGGCCTCTCAGAGAGAGCCTTGACCAGTGCCTGCATGATGAAGGGAAGATAGGTCAATTTAGGAGCCCCTTCGGGGCGAGTAGAATTGAGGTGTTGGCGCAATTCCTCTAGATTAGTGACATCGACATCCTCGAAATAGGAGAAATGGGCGATATTGCTGTATGACTTATGCATCTGCTCGGCTATTTTGCGCCGCAGTCCAACCACGGGTATCTCTGTGGTACCGACTTTTGCTTCTCGCGGGCCATGGCCAGCTGCAGCCACTGGAGAGCCGGCATCTTTCCAATCATCGAGGTCTTCATGTGTGATTCTTCCGGCAGGCCCACTTCCACTGACTTTTGACAAGTCAAGTCCTTCCTCTTTGGCGCGTCTGCGCACCGCTGGACTGGCTAGCGGTTTGCTGTTTCCTCCCCTGCTTGAAGGAGCAGGAGGAGTTACTGCCTTGGTTTTGGATTTCTTTTCAGGGGCAGACTCCTCAACAACAGGTTCAGATTCTTCCTCTTCACCTGTAGAATTTCCTTCTCCTTCAACCTCGAAGGTGATGCAAGTCTGTCCAACGGGCAGGATTTCACCGACATTTCCTCTTCGGGTTCTGACGGTCCCATCGACCGGACAGGGAATGGTTACTGTAGCTTTGTCAGTCATCACATCAAGAACAGGATCATCCTCCTTGACAGTTGCACCAATCTCTACGTGCCAAGCGACAACTTCGCCTTCGACGACTCCTTCTCCAATATCCGGTAGTTTGAATGAATAGATTCCCATGTTCAGACCTCTTGTGTTCTCCTTATTGCTTCAGTTATTCTTACTGGACTGGGCATATAATCCCATTCAGTAGTGTGTGGGAATGGTGTGTCCCACCCTGTGACTCTTTCAATTGGTGCTTCAAGGTGATAGAAACAACGCTCTTGGATACTTGCCACCATCTCACCGCCGAAACCACTGGTCTTTGGTGCTTCGTGAACTACCACGACCCTACCGGTCTTCTTGGCTGAATTTACGACTGCGTCGCGGTCCCATGGGACCAAGGTCTGCAGGTCGAGAAGGTCACATGACACTCCACTGTCCTCGATGGCTTGTTTACAGACATGGACCATGGTTCCCCATGCGATGACGGTACAATCATTTCCTTCCATGACGAGATTGGCTTCCTCAAGTGGAATAGAATAGTGCCCCTCTGGAACTTCTGCATCAGGGTGCCCCTTCCAGGTTGGGACATTGTGAGGGTCTCCGTAGAATGGACCGCGGTAACAGCGTTTTGGTTCGAAGAAGATGACAGGGTCGTTACATTCTACTGCACTGGTCAACAGACCCTTGGCATTCCGTGGCGTCGAGCAATAGACCACTTTCAGTCCGGGAGTATGGGTGAATTGTGCCTCGGGCGACTGTGAGTGATGATGCCCACCACGGATTCCACCACCAGCAGGGGTACGTACTGTTACTGGGCAGGTGAATTCCCCACCACTGCGATGTCTAACTTTGGCCATCTCGTTGACGATTTGGTCATATGCTGGGAATATGTAATCAGCAAATTGAATCTCCATCACCGGTCGAAGCCCATTGATTCCCATTCCAAATGCCATCGCCGCGAATCCACCTTCTGCCAATGGTGCATCGAAGACTCGATGGGCGCCATGCTTCTTCTGAAGTCCATCGGTGACTCTGAAGACACCACCAAAGAATCCTACATCTTCACCGAAGACCACGACATTCTCATCATTGGATAGCCTGTCATCGATGGCGGAATTCAGGGCTTGTATCATGTTCATCTCAGTCATCATTCCACCTCCTTACTTCCCGAGTTCCTCTCTCTGTTCTTGGATATGCCATGGGACTTCTTCGTAGACCTCAGTAAATATTGTGGAGGCTGGGGGATAGGGGCCATTTGCGAGATCACCGAACTTGACGGCTTCCTTGTATGCGGCCATCACTTCCTCATCGAGTAATTCAGCAAGTTTCTCATGCTTGTCCTCACTCCATATGCCCTTCTTGATACAGTGATTCTTGAGCCTCTCTATCGGGTCTCCACCAGGCCAGAATTTGAACTCTTCAGCATGGCGATAGACACTGGGGTCATCACTGCTGGAGTGCGCTCCGGCTCGATATGTGTAAATTTCCATATGAGTGGGTCCAAGTCCTGCACTGATACGTTCACGTGCCCATTTTGTAGCGGAATACAGGGCAAGGAAATCATTCCCATCCACTCTCAGACATGGAATGCCATAGGGTAATCCTCTGGCTGCGAAATTACGTCCACCTGTGGCCAGATTGGCGTGGGTAGAGATGGCCCACTGATTGTTGACTACACATAGGATGACAGGAGGTTTGAATGTTGATGCGAAGTTGATGGCATAATGGTAGTCGCCTTCGGCAGATGCTCCATCTCCGATCCAAGTGATTGTGGCTTCATCAAGTCCCTTGTAGGCGCTTGCCATTGCTACTCCTACAGCTTGTGAGAATTGTGTGCCTACCGGTGAGGAGACAGAGATGAAACGACCTTCTTTCCAAGTGTAGTGAACAGGCATCTGCCTTCCTTTTACGTTATCCTCGATGTTACCTATACAGTGGTTGATCATCGAAATCATCGACCGTCCTCGTACAAACTGTGCTCCCGGTTGACGATAGGTAGGGAATATCCAGTCTTGCGTCTCAAGCGCCATGGTCTGAGCGATGGCGATGCACTCTTCACCGAATGAGCGCATGTAGAATGATAGTTTGCCGGTACGTTGCATCTTCATCATTCGTTCATCGAAGATTCGCAGCCTCAGCATCCAACCAAGGCCCTCTAGAAGAGTCTCATCATCAAGTGAGGGATTCCATTCACCATCAGCAAGATCATCATCACCAAGAACTCTGACCAATCCATGGGCATGAGCGTCGGTGTCCTCAGACTTACAGGTTGTAGGATCAGGACGTGTAAGGTCGGTAGGAGACCATGGCCAAGCGGCGAAACCTGGCTCTTGGTCTGGCCGCGCAGGAGGCTTTCCGACGCTGAAGGGAGAAGCGGTTTCCAGTTCTCTTTCATCCACCATGTTTCCACCCAATTATTGTTAGCATTTCACAATTCGCTCTCAGTGTTGTCTGCTACTAGAGCAACATTCGGAATTGATGCCCCTTCATCAACTCCTCCACCGATGCTTCGCAATAAGATTCCCGCTCTATATGAGGAGCGAACCAATGGACCACTGGCCACACCTTTGAATCCAATGTTAAGTGCCATTTCCGCCCACAGGTTGAATTGTTCAGGCTCGGGGAATGAAATTACTCGCATATGTTGCTCGCTGGGTTGCAGATATTGGCCTAGTGTAAGCAAGTCCACGCCTGCCTCATGCAGCATGTGCATGACCTCCACGACTTCTTCGTGGCTCTCACCTATTCCGACCATGAGCGATGATTTGGTGAGGATATCCGGCCGCAACAATTTGGCTTGTTTCAGAATCTCCAGAGATTGAACGAAAGATGCACGATGGTCCCTCACTGTTCTGTCCAATCTAGGCACACATTCCACGTTGTGGGCAAACACATCGAGGGGAAGGCCTGAGAGAAGTTGTTTCAGGTCATCGAGGTCCCCAGCCAAATCTGAACATAGCAATTCAAGTGATGTATCTGGACAAGTGTTGTGAACAGCCACGATACATTTCCGGTAATGGCCAGCCGCAGAGTCTTCTAGGTCATCTCGGTTGACAACAGTAATCACCGCATGTTCCAGACCCATTCGTTTGACGGAATCTGCTAATCTCTGAGGCTCTTTGGGGTCAAGAGGAGGCGGGGCTTTGATGCTGCCAACCGCACAGAAACGACAGCCACGGGTGCATTCTTCTCCAGCGATCATGAAGGTGGCAGTACCTCGACCCCAACACTCATGGATATTCGGACAACGTGCTTCCTGACAAACAGTTGCCAACATGTTCTCATCGATGTTGTTGCGAGTCTCATTGAAGGCTTTCAGGTCTTCTCCGGTCGGAAGGGAAGTGCGAAACCATTCAGGTAATCTTGGACGTGCCTGTAAGCGTTCAGCACGGCGTTCAGAAGCTGTTGAACCGTCGGCCATCGGCAACCTCTGCTCGTTCATACCCCACCCCTCTGGGGTGGGCGGCTGGATTGGAGCAAACAAAGGTTAGCATTGATTCTCAGAGCATGATAATTGCATCAATTAATCAGCAGTTCCTTTGGAGTCTTTGTTTCTTCATACTTCTTCAGTGGGTCGAGGTTGAGGATTGCTTCAGGTATTTCGCCATCCCACCAAGGCGGAATCTCTCCATTCTGGAATATCCTGTGCCAGTTTATCAAAAAGGTTCTCCTGTTATCTGAGATATTGTCCCATGTGCCGTGCAATAATCTAGCATCGAAGAGAACCATGTCTCCAGCAGACGCCTCGATATCAACGGCATCTAGATGCTGAGAGAAGACAGGGCTGGTAAGGTCGGTCATCTTTTGAATTTCGGGATCGTGCGGAGTGGGGACAAGGTCGTGCAATTCATGACGTCGATGATGTGTGCCTGGAATGACTCTCAAGCAACCATTCTTTCTGCTGGTGTCACTGAGATAATATCCGACTCCGATGACTGTTGGCCATGGAGTCAATGCTTCAGGGCTGTTCCAGTTGGCGTAGTCTTGATGCCAATAACACGGGGGGCCGTCAGGGGGTTTGGAAATCATAATGACCCATTCTTGGGCTGTGATATTTCCGAATCCAAGATCCTTGAACACTTGAGCTTGAATCGGGTGATCAATTATTCGTGCCGCATTGGGGTCAGGCATTCGAGTCGGACTTAATTCAAGATGTACTCTTCTGTCCCATCTGTCCTCGGTGAAAATATGAATGTCTGTTCCTTGGTATTGGTGCTTCTCGACGGGGGGATTATTGTTGATAACAGCCGCGGACCAGTCTCTCATTTCAGCGGTGAATTCCTCACTCCATACTCCCTTGATGAGGGTGCATCCCATTTCTTTCATTTGTTTACGGTGGAACTCTGCTTGTTGAGAATCGAGGAAAAAGGACACAGGACTCGACGCGGCGTAGATGCCCCAACGCAAAAACTCATCCCTGATTTGTCAGGCCCATAATATCAAGAACGATTCACTCAGCCACTCGGGTTAAGGTCAATATGTCTCTCAAAGATAGTCTGCCCTTCCGTGCTGTCAGGTATGGTTTCAGACTTCCAGGTCTACTGTATACCCGATTTGTCACTCAACCACAGGTCGACAGGTGGTTGAAGGATTCTCAACTCGATCTGTATGTTCATGACCCTGAACGAGGACTGCTGCGTCCAGTCACCCGTTCTGAGCGCCTGAAATGGACGATGCGCGAGGGTTTGGCCTGTGATGCTGTGCATTGGTTGGACAGGGTAGAGCCGCTCCTCTCAGCCGATGATGTTGTGTTCGACGTTGGTGCTAATATCGGCACGGTAGCAAATTGGTTCTCGGAACGTACATCGGCCGTATATGCATTTGAACCACATCCCGATAATCTTGAGGTTATCAAGCGGCAGAATGAGTTGCGCCGAACCAAGAATATCAACCTTCATTCATTTGCTCTAGGAAGGGAGTCGGAAACCATGCAACTTCATGTCAAGGGATTTCATGGACATCATTCCCTCGGGGATGCAGCAAACAGTCCGACCGTGGGCAAGATTGATGTCGAGGTCAAGACTATCGATGGATTCTGTGATGAACATGGAATTGCAAGAATTGACTTTCTGAAGATAGATGTAGAGGGCTTTGAGGAAGATGTTCTGCTTGGAGCTGCAAAAATTCTCGGTTCACAGGATATTGGAGTTGTACTGTTTGAAATCAGAGAGGCGATTCTCGATTCAGTCAATCGTTCAGCAGTTTCAGTGTTCGCCCCATTACTCGACAGTGGTTATTCTGTATTCGATCTAAATGGACACATTCTTTGTGGAGAAGAACTGGTAAAACCAGTCGATGGAGATTACCTTGCTGCTGTGGATGCTGAAGCCGTCGCCAAGAGATTGGCAGATTCAGAACTACAGTTCATCTGAAGGCAGGTGGCATTGAAGAAGAATGCGCCATCCGCGAACGATGCCTCTTCCTCTACATGGGCAGGCGGTTCTGGTGACCGGCGGTGCTCGGCGCATCGGTGCTAGCATTGTCAGGCATCTTGCAGCGGCAGGTGCACAGGTCTTGATCCATTGTCATACCTCTACGGCAGAGGCAGAGGAATTGGCCGAAGAGGTCGTTGGAATTGTGGTGCAAGGAGACTTGACTGAGGAATCAGGACGTCAACAGATTGTTTCGGCAGTCCAATCCAATGGTAAGGGCTTGTTCTGTCTGGTCCACTCTGCTTCAGTCTTCATAGCCAACCCTTCAACAGACGAGGAAGTCAGGCAGATGCAGATCAACAGCAAGGCCCCCCAGTCCCTCACTCATTCATTGATTGAAGAACTGCGTGCAGTTGGTGGTAGTATCATCAGCATTACCGATGCTTCTACCGACCGTCCTTGGGCTGACTACACGGCTTATTCAGAATCCAAGCAATCATTGCGAGACTGGACTTTGGCTTTGGCTCAGGAACTGGCTCCCGATGTGCGTGCTAACTGTATTGCTCCCGGTGCTATCCTTCCTGCTTCGGATGAGAGTCACCTGGTTGATTCAATTGCTGCACGTATCCCTCTTGGAAGATGGGGAGAGCCAGATGATATTGCTGCTGCAGTTGTCTTTCTTTCTCAAGCGCGATACATTACGTCTCAAGTGCTGACAGTTGATGGTGGTTGGAGTGCTGCAGGCCATCATCCTTGAAGTTCAGCAACGACATCAGAAAGGATGGCGATACCATCAATGATATCTGAGGTACTGTTCTTGGGACCTAGGCTGATTCGAACTGAGGTCAAGGCTTCATCCTCACTGAGTCCCATGGCGAGCAGGGTTCTTGATGGCATTCCAGTTGATGCGGTACAGCCACTACTGGGGGACATGACTACGCCCTTTCGTGCCATATCAAGAAGTGCTGCTTCAGCAGAAATCCCAGGGAGTCTGAAATTGATGATTCCCGGGGCCCGAGGCCCATCTGCATTCACTATGAAACCATGTTCCGTAATGGCATTGAGAAGTTCTGCATCGAGTTCATCGAGTTCATTGCTTGGAAATGAGAATCCTGAGAGTAATTTCTCAGGTAGGTGTCCTCCTCTCCGTCCACCTTGTTCTCCTCCGCCATGAATCAGAGGATCCAATCTCAGGCCCTTTCTGATGACAAGTGCTCCAAAACCATCGAAGCCAAGAGCAAGAGCATCGATTCCGTCGCTGGAGATTGGGATTCTTCCCACCGCTGCACTCGCTTCGACCACCAGCAGTGCTTTGGGGTACCGTTCTCTAATTGCAGAAATATCACGAATGACTCCTGTTTCATGATTCACCATTTCCACGGCGATGATGTCAGCATCTCCTCCTGAGTCGAGATCTGAAATATCCCACCCCATTCGTGTCAACCACATGACCGAATTACGTATGGCGAGTGGGGCGCCTGTGGAAACAAGGATTCTTCCTACTTCTGGAGCCCTCAAAGCGATACCCTTGATTGCATGATTACTTGCTTCATCAACAGATGAACAGAGGATGATTTCACCACTGGAGCCTACTCCTGCAGAAATCTCAGATTTCACAGATTCTGGAGATTCAGATGCTGCATCGTGTAATACCGAGGCAGCGGGGTCATCAACAGAGCCGTCGAGGTTGTTCAACCATATCTTCGGTTTCATCTCGCGCCCCTCCTCTGCTCCTCTGAAGAGGCCGTGACGCTTGAATCCTGATATAGCAATGCTTGTCTGCACCCTACATGGTGTGGCGGCAGGCGAGTGACCTTTTGGATAGTCGCGACGGCGACGTACACCATTTCAGCACCACTGTCAGCACCCCCGTGGACATTCAGATACATGAGAAAGGAATTTCAATCTCTGCAGGTCCATTATCTCGGAAATGGGAGTCTACCGATATCTCATACGTTTTGACTCAGAAGATTCCCGATTCTCGCCCCACTCAATGGTCTCTGCATGTGGATTCAAAGGATGATGGAATGATTGAGTTGTTGCGTTCTTTCAACGAATCCCATGTCTTGACGATGGCTGAATCCATCGCTGTTGCTTGTGATGCTAGATTGTCAGAGCACACGGGCAGGCGAGTGCGTGAGGATGAGCATGGCATGAATGTCATCACACAATTGAACGAGGTTGGTGAGAGATGGAATGCGCCGGTAAAACTCGATGGAATTAGATTCGATTTCAAGAAGAATCCTAATGGCTACATGGTCAAACTGCCCACTGAAATAGAAGATGGGGCTTTGGCAGGAGTAATCTGGTCATCAATAGCGGCCTTCGTTCTTGGATTGATGATTACTCTTGCAACCATCAGGACCGCCAATCCATTGGTAGCAGCATCATGGAGTCTAGGTCTTACTCTCTTGACGATTCTAGCATGGGCACGTCTGGAAGGGCCAACTGGAAATCTCGATAATAGACACAGGATATCTCTGACAAAACATACGGTCACCATTCAAGCCAATCTGTATGGATTGATTCCACGGACCATCGGTCAATGGCCATTGGCCAATCTCCTTGATCTGGACTGTAATGACAAGGGAGAGGTGACTTTCCTGCTCAACGAGATCAGAGTTCGTCTTAGGTTGCTGCGTCCTGAAGCCGAATATCTGGTCGCTTCATTCGGACAGGCTTTACGCGACATGGGTGTCGCTGAGCACCTAGATGTCTCTGAGGAAGAATGAGTGGAATCACTCAGTATTATTCTTGGTGCAGGGACTGGGATTTGAACCCACGAACCGCGTTGCGGACCGGATCTTAAGCCCGGCGCCTTTGACCATGCTCAGCCACCCCTGCAATCCTGCGGGGGAGGGTCTTGGCTTTTGATGCAACGGTGTTCCACCACCTAAGGTGGTGTTCTCCAACGCCTAGATTTACAGCGCAAAGGCCGCAAACGTTCTAATGGAGGCAAGGTGGGCCTAGTATCGATGTCCAGTCATCACGCGGCTACCCAAAAGTGGAGGGTGATGATGGGTATGGCCATCTTGCTGCTGATGTCAGTCGCCTCTCCTATGGCTCCATCTATGATGGAGAGGTTGGACCAGAGCATAGTGGATGAGCGCCATTCAGTCTCAGATTCCATGGTCTCCTACGACCTTTACGTGGCCGAACAGAACTCTTCAGCGGGAGGCATGGGTTTCATCACCACTCATGTTCCATCATCGGGTGGACAATCTGATGAATCAGCCATTGGAGGTGTGGAGTTCAAATCTGCTTCGATGATATCCAATCTAACTGTCAAAGGTGAGAACGATAATGGAGGCAGCATTCCACTTTTTGTTTACATTCGTTTCACCGGCCAAGAGCAGAGCACTGCGGATCTGACCTTTGAGTTGATGAGCGGTTCTTCAGTCGTCGCCAGCACCACAGCACAACTCGACGACCCTTGTCAAGATGGAGGATTCCTTGGCAGTAGTTGTGCTTACCAATATCGTCCCTATGAGATGGATGTCTCAACAACTCTCCAAGATGGCGGCAAAGGTTTCGTCGTACTTTCTGGTAAGCAATTGACCTTGCGAATCACCGCTGAGGCCAATTGCCAAGGAGGTGGCGTGCCTAATCAGGGCAGTGAGGATTGCGATGTTAGAGTAGCATACCACAATGTCGACAACAGCAATGGAGCGTATACCAGAATGGAGGTAAAGGCTAATGCTCTTGCCAATTCAATGGTCAAGGTTCACCGCTCTGGTGGTTCTTGGAACGATGCAGAGGTCACCGAATGGGCTCCCAATCACCGTGTTGAATATCGAACCATGCAGTTTTCAGTTGACGTGAGAGATGCATTTGGAAGAGACGATATCAAGGATGTGAAATTGGTCATGCAGACTCCTGATGACACTGCAGTGGTGTTTGAAAAGACCTTTGAAGATGGGGAATTGAAACTCGACAATGAAGGTCTGGTGGGTCAGCATGAATGGACCTATGATTCTGGTCGCGCAGCCGGGGATTATGGGGTACGTCTAGAGGTCAGAGATATGCAGGACAATGTGATGGTCTTTGAGCACGATGGCGTTGAATTCGTCGAATATGCCGTATACTTACAATTGGGAGATTCGCAGGGCGATGTCATCCTAATCGCACCTGAGAAGACCACCTCGGTTGAATTTGAACTCGAACATATTGGGGCTGATGGGCTAGATATGGAGGTGCAACTGTCCTTACAGCGAAATCCAGGTAGTGATTGGTTGATCGAGTTCAGTGAACCAGGGGGATACGAGTTGGATGGTGGAGGTGACCTTGTGCGCCCAACATTGACAATAACCTCTCCCGATGATTTGTCAGATGCCCCCGCCAATCTTGAGATAATTGGCCGTGCATATGCTGATACCGACGGTGATGGTACCAGTGAGGAGGTTCAAGTGGTTACGACTTCAATCGATATCGAGGAAGTTGGAGTCTTTGCAAAACCCAAGGTCAGCGCATTCAGTGATGAGGAGAGGGTGATGGAGATTGCCGATTCAGAGAGGCCGGATGTATACGATACAGACGTTTCACACTTCATTGATGCAGAAGGAACTGGTGAGTTCTATCTTGAGATATTCAATACCGGTTTTGATTTCGATACCTTCAGAATAAGGGTTGATGGGCCGCATACATGGACAGTCAGACTCTATGATCAGGAGACCAGCACATCACTCACTGAGGACGGTGCATATTTCCTCACCAATCAGGTCGAGAGTCACAATATCCAGACTTTGACCATGCAGTTGACACCTCCCTTGGACAGAGGTCAGGATGACATCGCAAAATTCGAAACAACCGTGATGAGTGAGGGTAATTCCAGTCTGCGTTCAAACATCTCTTTCACCGCCCATCGAACCTTCGGAGTCTTTGCTCAAGTGACCTCGGATGAGTTTGGTCTTCCATTAGGGCATATCGGTCCATTTTCATCCACACGTTCGCAACCATTGGTGCTCACAGCTGACATAACAAATTCCATGGAAGAAGGTTCTGAGTACTCCACATGGCAGATTCTCAATCCCGCTGAGTTGAAATCCAATATCGATAACAATCCAGTCTTTGGGACTTGGGACTTCGCGGTGACCGATACTTCTGGTTCCACAGTCGTCAATACAGTCTCATTGGGACCGGGTGATGTCGAGACCATCCGAATCTCTGTGTCTCCAGGAAACAAACTGAAAGCTGGAAATCATACCATCTATCTGAGGATCTCTGAGGTCAGTGAATCCGAAGATCCGCGCTACTTCGATCTGCCACTTGAGTTCGAGGTCGAAGAGGACATGCCGAATGACCTTCAGATCATCCAGTTATCACCAGATTTGCCCATGGAGGCAGGAGACAAAAGGCAGATGGAATTCAAGGTGGTGAATGGCAACAATGTTGACCTTGATCTGCTGTTGGATATCGATGCACCATCTGGATGGGATGTTGACATCGAATCTATTCCATATATGGGCGTTAAAGCCTTTGATGACAAGACATTCACCGTGGTTGTAATCGCTCCTGATGATGGCGTTAAGGATGGAGATGTGGCACAAATCACCATCACCGCCCAACCCTTGCACAAAGTGACTCCATATGGGCCTGATTACATCAAGACCAAGAAGGTTCAGATCAAGATTGATTGCAGCGGAGGAGTCGAGTGTCTGATGCAGGAATTATCGTCTCCGCGCCAGTCGACAGTTGCTGCGGGTGGGGGGCTCTTCTTATTGCTGATATTTGCTGCATTCTTGCGTGGAAAGCGTTCAGGTCAATATGTAGAGGAATACATCGAAGATGATTTCTCAGACGAAGAAATGGACAACTCCGAGCCAGAATCTGACGTTGCCCCCATTGAAGAAGAGGATTGGGATGACGACATAGAGATGCTCGATTAGTACACCCATTATTATTCCACAGGGACCCGTAGGGTCCTGTGGACGTATGAACCATGCTCCATTCGCCTTATGTGCCTTCGATTTACCCCTGAACTCGGTGTTCACGTTGTCACGTCACAATGAAGTCCCACAGCCCGCAATCAGAGTTCAAAGCGATATGCCTCAGGCCATTAGAGCCGTGGGGATAGTCATCATCATGGTGATATCATCATTTGCTGCGATCGAATTCAATTCATTTAAGGCCATGGCTCTCAATGATGCAGACCAAGATGGATTGTCATATGCGCAGGAATATCTGCTCAATACCCAACCTGCTGACCCAGATACTGATGGTGATGGATTGCCAGATGGTTGGGAATGGAGATATGGACTCAATCCGCTCGATGCATCGACCTCTGGACACAATGGCTCCACTGGGGACCCCGATGGTGATGGCCTAACCAATCTGGTCGAATATATGGTCAATCAGCCAGTAAATTGGGATTCTTCTTCAACTCCTTCAATCCTTGACAATGGGGTTTGGTGGAATGGAACCGTTCCTGTTAGGGGTTGGTCTGAGGAGCATGTTCAGACCCTGAACACACCAGGATGTGGTGATTCTGGTTCCGATGGTTCCGGGACAATCGTTCTGTGCGATGAAGACCCACCTGGAAATATATGCCAAAATGGCCTTGACGACGACGGCGACGGGATGCTCGATGGATTGGATCCTGATGGTGATGGAGATGCCAACTGCAATAGTGACGACGATGATGGTGATGGGCTCATCGATGAAGATCCAGATGGTTGGGATACTGATGGCGATGGAATGGACGACGGTTGGGAGTTTTTTAATGGCCTTGATCCAACTTCTGCCAGCGGCGACAATGGAAGTGGCGGAGACCCCGATAATGATGGTCTTGTCAACATCTACGAATATGTCAATCCCGGTTGGGACAGCCAGTGCGGTGGAAGCGATTGTTTCCAACCCGGT
>Ga0187827_10004121_pt1 | contig 18069 bp, 10 predicted proteins | sample ETNtaG_39_FD_167969 | JGI IMG/M metagenome (GOLD analysis project Ga0187827, IMG submission 167969) | Marine microbial and viral communities from oxygen minimum zone, Eastern Pacific Ocean - ETNP2014_SV_150_PacBio MetaG (Illumina Assembly) | ecosystem: Environmental > Aquatic > Marine > Hypoxic... | reverse complement strand
CACGGCCGCCATTTCACCCCGCAGAGCCGCGAAAAAATACACGTCTCGTTTAATCGTATTCAGAATCTGGACAATCAAATGATACTTTCCACCGCAACACTGTTCGTAAGTCTCGCTTCTATCTGCTCCGCGGAACCGCTCCAGTTCGCAGATGACTCCGAGCGGGGCCGACTCACGGTACGGGAAGGCGAGACTCCCGTCCTCACTTACAACTATGGCAAGCAGCTCAAGGAAGGCGTCCATGAGAAGTACACCCGGTCCTGTTACATCCATCCCCTCTTCGATTTGGGCGGGCGCCCGTTAACAGACGATTTCCCGAAGGACCACTTTCACCACCGCGGCGTGTTCTGGACCTGGCCCTTGATGAAGGCTCGCGGCAGAAACGTCCAGACCTGGCACCCCAGCCCCCTCCGTCAGCACTTCGTTCGGTGGATCAAGCGCGAGGCAGGCGAGAAGGGGGCAACGCTCTCCGTTGAGAATGAATGGAAGCTCGATGGTAAAGAAAAGGTCGCATCCGAGACTGCTACCATCCGCGTGTATCCCTCATCCGGTGCGGGCCGGTCGATTGATGTCGAGCTCAGCTTCGAGGCCGTTGGCGGGCCAGTCGAACTGCGGGGCCAAAAGAACAAAGGCTACGGCGGTCTGTGTTTGCGCGGCTCGCCCGATATGAAGAGCGCCTCTCTGATCACGGACACCGGCCCGCTGAAAAAAGACAGCACCAATCGCCCGTTCAAGTGGGCCAGCCTGTCGACTGAGACCCGTGGCGTGGCAATCTTCGTCCACCCGAAGCATCCGGATTACGCCCCTGCCTGGCTGCTGCGCACGAGCTATGCAGGCATCCTCAACGTCTCCTGGCCCGGCCGTAAACCACATACTCTCAAGCCGGGGATTCCCTTGAAGCTGAAATACCGCGTCTTCATCCATGGCGGCAAAGCCAAGCCACAGTCCGTGCCCCAAGCGTTCGATCGTTATCTTGAGGAGAGTGAGTGAGAGCAGGTGTCGGGTGTCAGGGCCTTCTTGAGATTGTCAAGTAACGAGGAACGACTTTATTAGCCGGGTCTGCCGTACTGCGAAGAGCCCGGCTGAAGCCGTTACTCCAACTCCGGCAGCCGTTTCTCCAACACCCTCTTCTCCACCTACACCATTTCCGCAAACCGATCGAAGACTGAGCGCGAAGAGCCAGGCTAAAGCCGTTACTCCAACGGCTGCGTCACTCTCCTGATCACTTTCCCACGATCACGCCCGCACAGGTCCAATTGACGTCTCTTCCGCCGGCATCTTTGAACTCGATGTCTAAAGCGCCGTCCTCAACATCTACGTTGAAGGCCAGTTCCTTGACCTCGCCAGCTCCGCTGGTGACCTTCTTCAGTTTGGGCTTGCCTTCCGCGTGGACGGCCATGTTGTCATGAGGATTGCTCATGTCCCCCAGAAACACTGTGACCACATAGGAACCGTTCGGAACTTTTACTCTGAAAGTTCTGGGGGCCCGGTCGAAGATGAAGTCGCGCGTCAAGTCCGTGCCGGCATTACGGTTTCTTTCCTGATCGGGTGCGGTCAGCCACCCATGCCCGAGCCGGTCGCTGTACCGGGTTGACTGGTTCACTTCGGTAAAGCCTTCCATCACTGGAGAGCCTTTGAGTTGAAAATCGAACTTCTGTCCGCTTTCCCTGCTCAATCTTCCTACGGCCAGCTTTGCTTCAGCGGCAACGGCTTCGTCATTCAGGTATGCCTCTGCCAGAGCTCGCGCTTCCTCACAGGAATAGCCCGGAAGAAGGGAGAGGATCGCCTTTTTCTCGGCAGGCATCTTTGCCAGGGCCATCGCCTGCTCCAGCATCTTCACGGTCTCCTCGGGGGTGCGGTCCGCGGGCATGGTGGCCTGTTTGATGTAGCCGCGAAGAGCGAGAATCTGATGGACCTGATCAGGATCGCTCCTCGCGATCTCGAGCAGGTCTGACATGGGCGCGGGGCCGGGCCAATCGGCGAGGGCACGGATAGCGGCTTTCTTCACCGACGCATTTTCGCTCGCCAGCAGTCCACGAATCGCCGCCAGAGATTTGTCGCCCCCGATGCGGTTCAGAACCGGCAGCAGGTCGATAACGGCCTCGTCGCCAGCTTTGGCAAGCGCGGCGATCACAGGCGCGGCGCAGGCGTCAGTGTCTTTGATGCGTGAACCCACGCGGGCAATGGCCTCTCCAAGGTTCATCCGTTTCGAGGGATCCCCCGCGCCCACCTGCGAGGCGACCATCCTTGCCAGGTCTTTCTGCCCGGCCAGAGAACCCAGAGCCTTGCACGCGGCCTTGTGCGTGTCGGGTCCGAAATCGTTCAGCCCATCCAGCAATTGCGGGATCACCGCGCTGTAGTTTCTCGCAGCAAGGCAAAGGATCAGCGCGATACGCTCGCCCGGCTCGGATTTCTGCATGACCTTTGCCATGGCCGCGTCCACGTCTTCTCCCCCAAGCACGCGAAGACTGTCTGCCGCAACTTGCCCTATCCTCCCGCCTGCTGCAGCAGCCTTTGCCAACAGCTCAACACTGGTCGCATCCCCGAGAATGCCAAGCGCCTGGACTGCCGCGGTACGAACATCCTCATTCGCATTCCGGGCGGCCGTGGTAACGGCCGGAGCGGCCGTTTTGTCTCCGCGCGCGGAAAGGGCGGCAAGCAGCACCACCTGCGCGTTGGGCGAAAGTGCCGGCAGTTGTGCCGTCAAGGCCTCGGTCGCGGCTTTGCCCGGTACTTCCCTCGCCAGCTTGGCCGCAACAAGTTGCGATGCCAGGTCGCCTTCTTCCAGGAACGACAGCACCGTCGGCAGGGCCTTCTCTTTCTCGGTGCGGACGATCCCCTTCAAGGCTGCGATGCGGACGTGGGCAGGATTGCCCTTTGCGACCATCTTCCGATAGATGGCCGTGGCAGCAGCAATCTCGTCCGCTGCCTGCAGTTGGTCGGCGCACTGCAGGAGCGCGTCAGTCTTCAGTGTGTTGAGGGCCTGAGGAACGCTCAGGGCAGTGAGGGCCTCCGCTGCTCCATTGCCCCCGATATGGCCGAGAGCCGAGATCGCAGCCCCGGACAGAGATCGGTTATCCTGCCCGGCCAATCTGGCCAGTTCCGGTACAGCTTTTCGGTCCCCGCGCCACGCGATCGAATTGATGATTCCAATTCTGATATCGGAGGAAAGGTCTTTCAGCGCTTCCCGAAAAACCTGGTCAACTTTGGGCGAAGGGATGCGCTGCAGTGCGAACCGCGCCATGTCGGAGAGCTCCTCGTCCTTGAGCAGCGTGGCCAGGACGGGCACAGACCGCCCGGTTCCAATCTCGGAGAGCTGCAGGCAGATGAAGTGTTTGCAGGCTCGCGTTGCATCTGTCTGCAGAACCGCGCTCAGACGCTCTTCAATAGCTTTTCGCTGCTGAGGTGAGCCATGGCACTCTCGGATCAGTTTTCCTATCAAGAGCAGCGGCCCGCGGCTCTGACCAGACTCATAAGTCTTGAGCTTTCCCAGGAGTTGGTCCAGTCGTTCGGCCGCGCCGCTGGCTGCGTACTGCTCATACAGATTCGCGATGCCCGCGCCCTTCACATCACCGGCATGGACGACGACACGATAGCGCAGCGTCAGAGCTTTACCTTTGGGAAGAGCCGTGTAGCTGCCCTCGGGCCAGAACATCGGCGTTGGTGAGAAGAAGCCGTAATCGCGTGTAAACCATTTCGATGGAAACCAGCGATTGTCCGGATTCTGGAAGATCGCGATGCCTTCAATCTGACCTTCGCGTTCCCCGAAGTAATCGCACCAGGGGGAACTGGTGCCCCAGGTTCCTTTCTCACCGGTTTTTCCCCCTGCGTTGATCAGCGTGCCCCCCGATATGACGCTCAGGTCTGGCATGACACGAGCCGAAAAAAGCGAATGGTTCGTCTTGTCGATCCGCACGTCGACCAGCGGTTCGAGGGTGATCTCAAAATCAATGAGCCGCAGTTTTTCATTCGGCGCAGTGACAACGATGCGGCGAAGGTCTCGAATGATGGGGTCCTTTCCAGGCTGCCTCCACAGGCACTCGTCGGTGAATACCACGCGCTCGCCCAGAGCTTCGATAATCTTGGGACCTTGCGACACGATCTGTCCGCGCTCGTTCGTATCCTGCCAGTAGTTGCCGCGATTGACCCGATCGCAGCCGAAGAAAAGGGAACGGTGATGGGGGAACGGTTCCGAGGTCTCGACAGTGACCGAACGTCCTGATGCAGGGCCATTCACCGGCCAGAAGTAGGGATACTTCTGGGAACCGGTGAACTTGTAGACCGTAAAGAGTTTCCCGCCGGCAGAGATCACCACCTGCTCTTTTTCGAGCTTCGCGGTGAGAGACATCGGCGTCGCATCCGGGGCAGGAGCGCCCTGAGCAAATGAGCTCAATGCCAGCCCGATGACGCTCAGAGTTCCGATCAATCCAGTAAAGCAGTTCATTAACGTTTTCCTCATAAATGCCACGGGGAGCGCATGGGCTTGGATATCCAGCGGTTCGCTTCCGGGTCGTTGAGAAATTGCTCCCGTTCAGGGTCCCACTTCAACTTCCGCGGCAGCCGCATCGCGATGTTGCCAAGTAGACAGGCAGAGCAGGATCGATGGCCAACCTCTGCGGGCGCGACCGTTTCAGCCCGTGACCTGATGCATTCGAGAAAATTCCCTTTGTGGCTGCGGCTCTGATAGAGATGCAGCTCGCCAGGCAGGATCTTTGATTTCAGCAGCGACTTCGGATGAGCATCAATTCTACCCCTCCTCGCATACACCCAGCCTTCCGTTCCCTCGAAAAGAACGCCCTGCTTGTTTTTCCGGCTGTCCGTGAAGATGACTTTGACGCCGTTGGCATAGGTGTAGTCAATCCGGAACGGACCATGAACATCCCAAAGCCCGTCCTTGGGGAATTCAGCTTCGGCCTCGATCTCGACAGGCCCGGTGTTCTCGGCGCCCATACCCCATTGCGCTATATCCATATGGTGGGCACCCCACCCCGTGACCATCCCTGCACCGTAATCAGAAATGCGCAGCCATCCTGGTCGGCCATAGCCCTTTCTCGGATGAACGCGGGCCTCGGTATAAGGCGCCCAGGGCGCGGGACCCAGCCACATATTGTAATCGAGATTATCGGGGACTGGCATGGGAGCATGCAGGCCAGTTGGAGGATCTGCACCGCAACCTACTTTGACAGTATGGAGCTTGCCGATGCGGCCGTTCCGCACCAGCTCACATGCAAAGCGGAATCGAGAGTCAGACCGCTGCTGGCTTCCGACCTGCACAATGTTCCCATAGCGGCGAACCGTGTCGCTCAACGCCCGGCCCTCTTCAATGGTCAGGCTCAGCGGCTTCTGGACAAAAATGTCCTTTCCGGCTTTGGCCGCGGCGATTGCGGGCAACATGTGCCAGTGATCCGGTGTACAGATCATGACCGCGTCGATGTCATCCCGCGCGACGACCTCTCGAAAATCGCCGTACGTCTTGCAGCCCTTGTAGGAACCGTCCTTCTTCCCTTTGCCGTACTTCCTTTCAACGAGTCCGAGCGCGTTCCGTGCCCGATTGGCGTCCACGTCGCACACTGCAACGACCTGGACCTCGTCGAATCCCATGAAGCTCCTCATATCCCCGCTGCCCATTCGGCCGACGCCGATGCAGCCCAGGGTTGTCCGATTGCTCGGAGCATTCGCCCCCAGCACGGTGGACGGGATGAAGGCCGGGAGCGCAGCGGCTGTGCCTGCAGCAGTCGCGCTCTTAATGAATTCGCGTCGGGTCTGTCCCGTAGCCCTATCTATCGTTTCTTTTTTCATGAGTTGGTTCCTCTGAGAATTGATCCCCGGGGAGGCTGGCGACGTGCTTCGGCCAATAGGCGATCTTCGACGGCGATGAACTTCCAGTCAACCGCGTTGTCACCGGCAGAATCTCGCTGCTTTTCCTCTGATTCCTGAAAACAACTACCTAATTTAGAGCTTTGGGAGAAAGTGGGAACTGCTAAACGATTGATTACCCGGTCTGACAAAGCTAAGATCCTTCGGCTTTACTACGGAAAATGGCGTGCAATCACGGAAGGAGCAACATGAACATCACTGCATTAGCCATTCAAATGAGCAAGGCAGACATCGAAAGATTAGTAAAACAGAAGGAGCGGAACCTTAGAAGGGTCGCAAGCCTGCTGGCGAAAGGCGAACAGCTCAGGGCAGAAATCGTCGCTATCAATGAAGAGATCATCTCATTAGGTGGTGAGGTCGATTCTGGATCGGGACCATCGGTTTCGGCTAGACCAGCCAAAAAGAAGAAGCGTAGAGGGAGGCCCCGAAAAGCTGCCGCCAAAGTATCCGCCAAGCCTGCAAAGAAGGTTAAGAAGAAGGCGAGTAAGAGCGGGAAACGAGCCGCTAAAGGCGGAACCTGGGAGGAACGAGTCACTGAAGCCCTGTCTTCTATGGGAGGAGAGGCACTTCAGAAGGATTTAGTCGTCAGATTCTTTGGGAATGAATTCACACCAGGGCAGTATGCGACGGTTGCTTCGGCAATTACTAATAGTAAGAACATTGAGAAGACGAAGGAAGCACACGGCGTCGTCGCAAGGTTGTCAGGAAATGCGACAACGAAAGGCACCCCAGCAAAGAAGAAGGCAGCCAAATCAAGGAAGCAGAAGACCAAGAAATCTGATGTTCCGCTTAATGACGCAGCCTACGATTATCTGAAGGCCCACGGTGGCAGGGCAGCAATTGCTGAAGTCAGGGCCGCAGTTCTGGCGAAGGGGCAACACCACCTCGCTCTGACCGGCAAACTTCGTCATGACGCCCGAATCAGCAGTGAAGACGGTGATTATGTAATTGTTGCCTGAGGCTGAGTTTATTCTTGGCCGTGTGGTCCTTTACAGGCGCGACTGAACCACAGCGATGGCCATTGAATCTGTCTGCTCAAACCCAGACAGCCGCTAGCATCTCAAAGTGGCTGATGAGAAGACTGGCACATAGGCCCCGGGCTTTCCTATTCGCCAGGTGAGCTGCCCGTCTTCTTACTCAGGACCGAGAAGTATGCTGCAAAAGCGCGCTGATGTTGCCACGTACCGGGCTCCGGAAAGGCGGCAAAGAGCTCGTGCCACTGAGGGTCCCACACTTTGCGGATCTGAAACCCCGTATCGATCAGTCCGTTGAAGATGTCGCGAAACAGGTGTCTGTGCTCGCCGCCGGGCTCTCCTTTCGACATGGTCTCACGCCCATCGCTGCCCACTCTGATCGGCCCGCCAGCATATGGCTCCGCAATCCTGTATCCCGTGCCATCCCATCCATTGTCCGGCCCGTCGAAGCTCATCGGATAGGTGGCTGGATTGCAGTGAGCGGCCGCATAAAGTCCACCCGTCCGCAGTACACGCAAGACTTCGCCGTACACTTGTCTGAGATCGGGCACGAAGGTGAGAGAGATGCCTTGTAGGACGTGGTCGAAGGATTGGTCTTCAAACGCGGAAAGATCGCGCATGTCGCCCTGGATTGTCCTGACCTCGTACCCGTAGTGGTCGGCCGCACACCTGTCCGCCTCGAGTTGGCCGGCGCACAGATCAATGACCGTGACGCGCGCCCCCAACAGCCCCAGCTCTGCCGATTGCCTGCCGCCGCCCGAAGCCAGGCACAGGACGTCCTTGTCGCGAGCTTTCTTGAGCAGTACACCCTCCGGTGCATCCTCGAACTCCATGCAGGGCCAAGAAGACGAACGCCCCGCGGCATAGTCCCAATAGGCATCGGCGTTGAGGTCGAGAAAGGGAACGGTGTTGCGGTCGCCCTCTGTCACGTTGCTGTCCCAATAAGCCTGGTTCTTGCGCGCAATTTCGTCGATATATCTCATGGGCCATGTGTCCAAGGTTGCTCTTCAGCGGACCGGCCTCTCCCGCATCCGCTGAGTTAGCTTATTGTGCCTGCTCTTTCTCTGCTCTCAAAACCATCACGTCCCCGGAGCTTTCGTCCTCTCCAGTCAGAGACGGGTGTTGCGTTACGGTAGTGAACCCACAGGCATTCAGCAGGCTGCAGAACTCTTCGTCCGTATATGCTTGAGAGCTTGAAGCGTAGGCCGTGACCGAAGAGGAGGCCGGGTCGAGGATGAAGTATCGGGTCGTCGCGGCGCGCCGGGTCTCATCCCAGAAGCTCTCTTCTAGACAGATGTGTGGTGACTTACAGAACAGGCCTGAAGGGGATGCCCCCCACTTTGACGCCGCATTCCCCTGTCTGCGGATTGCGTCAAAGGGATGAACTTCGAGGACAAGTTGGCCGTAGTCACACAGAGCTCCCGCGGCTTTCTTCACGAGAGCCTTTGCGTCTGCGGGAGAGAAGACATTGAACTCTCCCCAGATCATCACGACCAGGTCAGATTTCGTCCCAGGCTCCGCAGTTCGGATGTCTTCGAGCATGTATCGGATCTTGAGTTGTGCCCGGCCGGCCGATTCCTTCGCGTAGGCGATGGACGCGGGAGAGTAGTCGATCCCGAAGCAGTCGTGCCCGAGAGAGGCCAGGCGTTGGAGGTAGAGCCCCGGACCGCAGCAGAGATCCAGGATACGAGATGGCTGGCCCGACAGAACGACCTCATGAAGCCACCGGACGTGACTGTCGATGATCTCGGAACGGCGACTGGCCGCGTCATGAGACTGTGACAGATGTTCCCTGAGCATTCTTTCGCTGAAACCGGGATCGTGCCAGGGAATCTTCTCGCCCTCTCGCCACGGTTCCGGCGGGCACTCACGGCCGATAATGTCTTGGAGATTCATGTTCCTTGTCTCCCGGCACTGAGTCCTGAGGAACCGCCCCTCTGAACAGCAGCAAGAGTCTACTCCTTCCTGGCGATGATGGTGTACCCTCCCCCGATGAACGCGGCCCAGTGTCGATAGCTCCCTGGCTCAGCTTCTGGGGCCGGCAGCTTGTCGTGCGGCGCCGCGAAGACTCGCTGAATTGAGAACCCCGTATCCAGCAGGCCATTGAAAACCTCGTCGAGGTAACTTCGGAATTCCATCGCGCCGTCCGGTCTGAACCGGTCCCTCTGGGCGTACGGCTTGGTGATGCGATAGCCCACGCCGTCCCAGTCCGTATGGTCAACGAATTCCGTGTAGGGGTTCATGAAGTCAGCCCGGTAGATTCCTCCGGCCCGCAGCACTCTCGCAACGCCCACGAAGACTTCATGGACGTCCGGGATGTAACAGGACCCCGTTCCATACACCACATCGAAGGATTCGTCAGCCAGGTCCGTAAGGTCACGCATGTCGCCCTGGATGGCGATCACCTCATAACCGTAATGCGCCGCTGCCTTCCGGTCACCCTCGAGCTGCCCTTCGCATATGTCAAGCACAGTCACGCGGGCGCCAAGAAGCGAGAACAGCGCAGATTGCTGGCCGCCTCCCGCCGCAAGGCAGAGGACATCTCTTCCCCTGGCTGTCGCCATTGCCGCTCGTTTGTCAGGATCGCAGCAGGGATCGGGCAGGCTTGTCGTTTCACCATCTCTGTAAGCACGGAAGGCCTCAACGTCGAGGTCCAGGTACGGGATCGTGCACCCCGCACCCTCCTTGACTACTTCTTCCCAACGCGCCTTGTTGACTGAGGCTATCTTGTCAGGCTTCATCTTCATATCGGACCGTAAAATGCAACAGAGCACTCTGCGCGGCTATTGCTTCTCGCCCGGGTCTGCTGGCTGGGAATTCTCCAGGTCGAGCACCATCAATCGTTCGAGAATTTCGTTGACCGGTCGAGTCCTGAGCGCATCCTTGATCTCCGATGCGATTGGCTCATGGACTTCTCCTTTGGCCCAGCCCGGGAGTTGGCTGGTTTCTGCCAGGGGGACAGGATAGTCACGGAAACCAAGTTTCGCATAGGTCGTCCAGGGCAGATGGCCGTACCACGATGTGAAATGCGGAACACCATGGGGAGAGCCCGGTGCGACGACTGCCACATGGCCGTGCTCCTGAGCCCATCGGATAGACTCCTTACACAGGGCAGTGCCAATGCCGCGGCCGAGATATCGCGCTTTGTTCTCCTCCGGATCGTCCAGCGTACGTCCGACGTGGAAGCAAGCGTGGCACCACACGGGACCCGACAGCCCAAGCTCTGACTTGCTCGGTCCCCACTGCCCCCAGCCTTCGAACACCCGATCTGAGTCCGTCCACCAGTTCGCTCCCATTGGGCCGTCAGTGCCCACCCACCACTCCTTTCCGTCAGGAGCGGTGACCTGGTAGCAGTGAAGCTGAGCCACGCACTTGTCGCCCTCCCACGCTGCCATGCCGATAGTGCCCTGGTTCACGAAGAGTCGATCCAGAGTCTCGCGTTCAGGCCAGCACCGAAGGACAATGCGATCCAGTTCCGCCGGCTTGATCGCTCGAACAGAAATCGGCGTTCCGTCTGCGAGCGACACAGGTGTCTCGTTGTCCTTCATGGGGCAACCGTCCTTCCTAACGCGGCCTGACGGCCGCAACCCAATCGTCTCTTCTCTTAATCGTTATCGTAATCGTTCTCTTACTCGAATTCTGGCCTTATCGCTCTTCCTGTCGTAGGTCATGTTTTTTGGGACGTGTACCACGTCTCATGGACAACTGGACTGAGCGCAGGCCTAGACAGATGGCTGTTGACGCCGACCTGAGCGCCGGGCCTAGTATGGCTTCAATCTTAATTTGGTGCATTGGATGTCCAAGCCGCGAACACCACTTTGGAGTGCGGTGACTTGTCACCGCTTTCATTTTCTGATGCCTCTGAAGGAAAAAAGGACTCGCAGTCATTGCCTCTACTGACCATCCTCGAAAAATGAAAGCTGCGACAAGTCGCAGCACTCCAAAGTAATCTGTCCGGATTCTGATGCACAAAATTATGATTGAAGGCCTGCTAGCCAGTCGTGTTTAAGAAGAGCAAGGTCTCTCATTTCCCGACCCCTGTTCCATGTGCCACGTGGTTGCTTGCCAACCCGTGTTTTCACGTGCTGGGATTTCCGTCTAAAGAAAAGATAGGCTTGCTTCCTTTACCACTCACAGGGTGTCAAGAGCATCTACAGGCCGGTAATAACCCCGCAAACAGATGGGGAGCTGTTCTTTGAATGAAGTTCTTCTTTCCTAGGAAATTCAGTCCGGCCTCGGAAGACACGGGTTGGCAAGCAACCACGTGGCACACGGGGAGTTGTTCTTTGAATGGAGTTCTTCTCTGTTGGGGATTCTGTCCGGCCTCGGAAGACACGGGTTGGCTAGCAACCACGTGGCATATGGGGAGTTGTTCTTTAAATGGAGTTCTTCTTTGTTGGAGATTCTGTCCAGGCCTTCAATTCTCTTTTGTGCTTAGACGTTCGAGTCGCTGTCACCGCTTTCATTTTCTGATGCCTCTGAAGGAAGAAAGAACTCGCAGTCAGTTGGAGACGCTCCTGGCCCCTGAAGGCATTCATGCTCACGCAGCACGGGGTGGTGGTCTGCACGCGTCAGCCTGACGATTGTCTCTACTGACCATCCTGGAAAAGTGAAAGCTGCTGCAAGTCGCAGCACTCCAAAGTAATCTGCCCGGATTCTGATGCACAAAATTAAGATTGAAGGTCGACACCGCAGTCATGCAGAAGCGCGCGGCCTACTATTTAGCGGCCGGGACCCAACCAGGGCACGCCAGCGTCCCGCTGGCTCTGGAGCCGGCGAGACGCCGGCGTGCCCAGGAAAGTACCGTGAGATTGAGCCTACTGAGTTGAGCTATGATGGTTTATCAATCTTCCACCAGAACTGAGTTCCATGAAGCATGACACGCGTGGCCAGGTGAACGTGACACGCGACACTTCTGGCTGTTTGACAGATCCGATTAAGAGAACGAGTAAGGGCCCGGAGGCAGTAAACAACCCAATAAAATTTCTCCCCGCGTCGCGCGCAGAAGTTACATCTAAAGACTCTAGGATTTTTCCGGGACTGCGCTGAGAAAAATTGTCCCTACGGGCAGCGCTGATTTTGGAGTGCGATGACTTGTCATCGCTTTCACTTTCTGAGGCTTTCAAGAGAGTGAAAGCGCCGACAAGTCGGCGCACTCCAAAGTACGCTCTCCGAGAATCGAAGAACTTTTGTAACTATTCAGGAGTAAATCCGGTGACTGGAAGCCGGAGTTGGAGTAACGGCTTTAGCCGGGTTCTTTCGGCCGCTCAGACCCGGCTAAAGCCGTTACTCCAACCCCGTTTCTGCCACTTGTAGCCAAAGCTTGCGAGGTTGGTGAGTGGCCTGAACAGTTACAAACTTTTTTAAGTTTGGGGGCCCTTAGCGCCTAACTCGGAGCGTTCAGTCCCTGCCCGAGCAGTTTCAGAATAGCCTCTTCCTTCTCCCTGGCCTTCTGTAGTAAGTCCACCGCGCCACGGCGGACCTCGGCCGGCCACTCCGGAGCATGGGCAGGGATGCGGTGGCCACGGAAGTCTTCGTGCTCTTCGCCTGTGGTGTACCAGCCGTTGTCGTGTCGGTAACCGCCCGCCAGGAAGGGGAAGCACGGGAAGCCGGCGGTCAGCAGATCGACGAGTCCGTCCGTCAGATCGGCAGCTTCGTCCAACAGCTTCTTTGGGCGAGCGCCGAATACGGGGCCGACGCGGCGCAGGTACTCGGCAGCGGCGCGTCGCGAATCGTGCAGTTGGTCGTACAGATAGGCGCAGCTCTGCCAGTAGGTCATGAAGTGTTCGGGCTCGAGCGCTTCGATACCGGCTTCATCCTCGAGGTCGGCGGCCCACGCGTCGTAGGCCGCCAGGCCGAGGGAATACTCATCCTTGTAATGCCAGAACCATCCGCCGCCGCCGGTGACCTCTGCGGCCGGCGTTCCGATGAGCTCGACCGCGCGCTGCAGAGAATTTCGAACGGCATCCTCCCGGGGTATCGGATCGGAGGTCTTTCGGATGGCGCGTATCTCCCATGGGAAACAGGGCGTCCTGCAGTATTCCGCATTGCTGTCGTCGTAGCAGGAACGGCAGATCAGACCGGGCGGGCTGTCCTCATCCTTCACCTTCCCCAGTACCTCGGGATCGTAGCCGGTGACCACGCACCACTGGGAACCGTTGTGGGCATTAAGCGCGAGGGTTGGCCGTCCAGCGGCGATCTCTGCGCGGAGCAGTTCGATCTCTTTAGTCTGCGCCCGCGGGCATGAGGCCGCGTCCCTCGAAAGCGTAGCCGGTGACTTCGGCGAGGGCCTCGGGGTGGCCGCCGAAGCAAGCGCTTGCAGCTGCCCCAGGATGCAAGCGTCCACCACAGATGTCGTCCCACGTCGCCCCAACCCAACGCAGGCGGAAGGCAGCGCCGGAGAGCCCCATCAGGTCCACGTAGTCATAGCCTTCGCCGTGGAAGGTAAGGATCGCCTCAAGAGCCGCGACATAGCTACACTGCTTGCCTTGGCGCCCGTTGAAAGCCGGAACGCCAGGAATTGTTTTCATTTTCTGTTTCATGTTCTTCACCTTCACTGCTCGAGATCCAGGGGGCCGGACGTCCCTCTGCCCGATTCCGATTCTGCTTGCCGGCTTCGATCCTTTCTGTGTACCAATAGAGACAGGACAGCCCAACATCAACGCATCCCGGCTAAGACATCCTGTGGCCGCAGGATGGTGCCAGCCTGTCAGCCCAGTCAATACCAATCTGAGGCGTGCTGGGACACAGATTTGATAACTTCAACTCAACAGAAATCAACTTTGGAGGGCGGACAGGCTGGTGCCAGCCTTTGGTGCTTCATTTTAATCTTGCTTCTTATCCACACTTTTCTTCTTCCGCCTTCTAATCTTCAGTTTTTGTCTATCCTTCTCTTTGAACAGCCAACAAGAACCTGGAACCAGTCGGCTGAAGCGGAAGAAAGTTGAGATTAAAGGCAAAGATGAAAAGGCGGCAGAGAAAAAAGGGAAGATTAAAAGCACGATTAGAAGTAAGAACAGCACGTAGCCACGGACCGCAATCTGGTGGCAGCTTGTGGTAGCGGCGGCGGCTCGCCGCCGAACTTCTGCGGCGGGACGCCGCAGCTACGCATTAAATGTCATTTCGACTTTTTACGAATGAATCTGCCAGCCTGTCGCTACAACCGCATGCGGGCCCATCCCGGATGTGCCTGTTCGGGCCTGAAGGGTCACACAACCTCGCCTTTCCACAGCTTCTTCATTTCATCGCAGTCATCGAGCAGGCTCTCAAGGTCACCTTCGGCTTCTACACGCCCGTCCTTCATGACGATGATGTGGTCCGCTCGGCTCAAAGCAATGTGCCGATGAGAAACGACCAGACAGGTGGCTTCCTTTCTTTCAAAGAGGCGTTCCCAGAGGGCGCGCTCCGTATCGAGATCAAGCGCGCTGGACAGGTCGTCGAAGACCAGCAGTTCCGAATCGCGCACAAACATCCTCGCGGCCGCGGCCCGTTGGATCTGACCGCCGGAGAGCTTGACGCCCTTGGCGCCGACGGTGGTGTCCAGCCCGAGCTCCATCTCTTCCAGGTCCTTCTCCATCACGGCCAGGCGGACCGCGTCCTCAACATCGATCTCTTCCTCAGGCAGGCCAAAGAGGATGTTGTTTCTGAGTGAATCGCTGAACAGCCGCGGGGCCTGCGGGGTGTAGGCGCACCTGGGCGGAACGAGGAAGGATGCCGCGTCCGCGATGGGTTCGTCGTTCCACCGCGCCTCGCCCCCGTCACTCGCAACGAGGCCCAGCAGCGCCCTCAACAGGGTTGTTTTCCCGGAACCAATGCGTCCGGTGATCACGGTGAACGAACCGCGTTCGAGTCGAAGGTCGATTCCTTCAATGCCTTTGTCCGAGTCCGGATACCGAAAGGTCAGGCCGATCGCCTCGAGCCTCTCCAACCGGTCGGAGTCTGCCTTGGGGATGAAGGGCACTTCAGGCAGGCTTCCCTTTTCATAGACCGGCCCGTGCTGTACCATTGCTTCTGCAGGCGCGCCCTGGAGCAGCTCGGTTGTGCGATCCACGGAAATGCCCATCTGCCGGTAGCGGCCCATCAGGAAGCCAATGACGGCGGTGAACTCGGCAACGAAATGGAGATAAAAAACGAACAGCGAAAAGTCGCCAACCGTAAAAGTGCCGTCCTGCATGGCCCTTCCCGCCAGGATCAGGGTCAGGCCCGTGCCGAGGGAGATCGCGTTGCGGAAAACGGAATGCAGCATCTCAATAAACAGGCGGTCCATGAGAGATGCGTCCCGGCGCGTGTCATTCAGCTTCCGGAACCGGTTGACCACGTCTTCTTCGGCAGTGTTCGCCTGGATAGCCTGGACGGCGCCGAAGATCTCGCCGATGAAGTTGGTGACATTGCCGGTGGCCTCCCGGGCTGCCTTTCGATATTTCTCGATCTGATGAGTGGCCGCACGGACGCCAAAGACAACGAGGAGCAGCGGAACAAACACGAAAACTGTGATGAGCGGATCGATGCGGGCCATCACGACGAGCGCAATGATGACAAAGATGCCCAGCCCGATGAGCTGGTTCATCCATAGCGGGAATTCGCAGAGCTGTTGGACGTCGCCCCGGAACCGGCTGATAGCTTCCCCCGGCGATTGGGTCATGGCGCTGGCGCCGGGACGCTGGAGGATTCGTGCAAGGATGTTCTTCTGCAAAAGTGCGGCGGTCGTGAAGCGGAACGAGATCTGTGAGCTCACCATCAGGTAGAACGAAATCATCCGCGCCAGGCCCGACGCGGCCAGGAATGCCATGAGCGTCCAGAAGGTGAAGCCCGCAGTGGCATCGCCGGTCAGCTCGTTGAAGGTCTCGCGGGTCACCAGCCCGGGCACCTGCAGGCTGACGATAAAGAGAGTCAGAGCGAAGCTGTTGACGAGGAACAGCCCCGGCCGGTATCGGATCAGTTGCCAGAGCACTTGCCAGGTTCTCATTCCAGGACCTCCCCCAGCCCGCTTCCGAGCAGTTGCGAGAAATGGGAACCCGGCTCCATCACCAGCTTCCGCCGCTCCCCGTACTCCAGAATGCCGCCGTCTTCGAGGATGAGTATCTGGTCGGCCCGATCGACGGTCGCGAGCCGGTGAGCAATGATGATGGCGGACCGGCCCTCCAGGAGCCTGTCCACCGCTTGTTCGATGAGGCGCTCGGTTGCAGGGTCCAACCTTGAAGAAGCTTCATCAAGGATCACCAGCCCGGGGTCTTTGAGAAAGACGCGGGTGAAGGCCAGCAACTGGGCTTCTCCAGCAGAGAGCCCGCCACCGCCGGGCGTCAATGGCGTATCCAGGCCGTCCGGCAGATCTCGAAGCCACGGCGAAAGTGAAAGCTCATCCAGGGCTGCCAGGATCCGATCATCAGCCACCTCGTCGTTGAAAAAGGTGAGGTTCTCCCGCACGGATGCGGCAAAGAGCTGCACCTCCTGAGTGACCATGCCAACGTGCCTTCGCAGGTCTTCCAGAGGCAGGGTACGGATGTCGCGGCCGTCCAGGCGGACGAAGCCGGTGCCGGGGTCATACTGGCGGAAGAGCAGCCGGGCGATGGTCGATTTCCCGCTGCCGGTGCGGCCGAGAAGACCGAGCACCTCGCCCGGCTCGATGCGGAATGACATGTCCCGCAGCACGGCCTCCTCCTCATTGTAGCCGAAGGCAACATGATCGAATTCGATCGCAAGCGCAGACAACTGAAGACCCGGGCCGTGTCCGTCAGTAATACGGTTTTCGCGTTCCCGCAGCTCTTCGATGCGAAGGATCGCTCCGCCTGCCTTCTGCAGTTCGTGCAACTGCATCGTCAATTGATGCAGCGGCCGGAACATCATCGCAATGTAATGAACGATGATGTAAGCGGCGCCGATGCTCAGGACATTGGCCTTAAACAGGAAGTAAGCGGAGCACAGGGCAAGTAATCGTCCAGCGGTAAAAATGACCGTCACCAAGATATCAATCGCCATCGTCCAGACGCCGGCATCGAGCTCTTTGTGAAGCCGCTTTCCCATGGCTTGGTACAGGCCCCGCATGACGAAATTTTCCGCTCCGCAGGATCGGATATCCTCCGTCCCCCCCAGCCGCTCCTCAAGGAATCCAAAAAGCTCCGCGTTCGCTTCCCGCGCCTCTTTCCAGCGGGGAACCGCCACGCTGCGAACCAGGTTAAGGGCCAGCAGGCTGACCGCGCTGTAAACGGCGAAGGCCGACCCGACCCGCCAGTCTTCCCAGAACAGCAGGGCCACAACCCCCAGAAGCAGCATGAGATTCCCCAGGACCGTGACGACGAACTGGGAGAAGAATTGAGCCAGGCTCTCGATGTCGCCGTCCAGACGCTCGATCAGTTCGCCCGGTGTCTGGTCGTTGTGGAACGACATGTCAAGGCGCAGGCAGTGCAGCGCCAGGTCCGCCCGCAGGTCGTTGGTCGCGTTCCAGCCAACGGTTTCGCTGAACCAGGTCGCTCCTACCGAAAACGCCTGCCGGACGACAGCGACGCCGATGAAAATGGCTGCAGCGGCCGTCAGCGCGCTTGTCTCTCCTCCGGACGTGGCCGTGTCAATGAAATACCGGACGATCTGTGGATTCACGAGCTGCAAACCAATCCCGCCAAAAAGCAGAACGGCCAGTAACGCCACCGTTCGCCAGCGAGGACGCAGGTATTTGCTGAGAAGCTCCCAGTACTTTCTGAAAGAGATTTTCATTTGTTGCTGTGTCGGAGCTTTTCAGATCTTTGCGGAGAACTCAACTTCGGACATCGACCTCATCAAGAATGTTACATTACACGTCGATCTCTTCTGCCCCGAAAGGGCAAAAGCATGTCGCCCCGGGCGCAAGCCCTGAGCCTTGCTCACATTTCAGATCGTCTTTTATGCCGAAGGCATTACGCCTTCCAGCCCAGGGTTGCGAGGCTCTGCGAGCTACCCTGGGTTGGAAGGCAGATCTGTTCTTCAACCCTGAAAGGGTTGCGCCTATATCTGTTGAGTCAGACAGATTAACATATGGGCGAAACCCCTTCGGGGTAGGAGGAAATCGTTACCTGGTTACCCAGGGTAGCTCCCAGAGCCTCGCAACCCTGGGCTGGAAGGCGCAACACCTTCGGTGTAAAGAAATGTGGGCAACCTAAAGTCAGAGATCGAGACGAAGAGTTTGTCCGTGGCCCCGTGCCGCTCTAAGATGCCAGCTCGCGTTCCTGAACCTGGAAACAGCCCGACG
>Ga0187827_10004120_pt1 | contig 18071 bp, 14 predicted proteins | sample ETNtaG_39_FD_167969 | JGI IMG/M metagenome (GOLD analysis project Ga0187827, IMG submission 167969) | Marine microbial and viral communities from oxygen minimum zone, Eastern Pacific Ocean - ETNP2014_SV_150_PacBio MetaG (Illumina Assembly) | ecosystem: Environmental > Aquatic > Marine > Hypoxic... | reverse complement strand
TCAGCCGCGATATTCCGACGATTGGAGACATGATATCAAGCGAGTACTACAACGCCCATATGGGAAAGTGGCATCTCGGAGATGATATGACAGCACAACACGGTTTTGACAAATGGGAAGCAGTCGAAGACTTCCAACGAATACGGACTACTCGAAAAGAATATCGGTACCAAGAAGCTCCATACAATCAGTGGTTACGGGATCATGGTATTGATCCTCCATCGATGCAAGTCTCCTACGAAGGCTGGGTCGGTGTGGTTGAACTGACCGAAGAACAAACACAGGCAGGGTTCCTAGGGCATACTGCATCGAATTTCATATCGGATTATCCAAAAGGAAACCACGCGGATCAACCATGGATGTTATTTGTCAATTTCTTTGAACCACATCCACCGTATACCGGCCCATTAAACCATCTTTACAATCCAAAAGACGTTGAAGTCGGCCCTGGATTCAGAAAACGGCCAGACTCCGGCTCATTGGTAAATCGCTTAAGATCTGATTTCTACATGAGTGGTGGCAATAATCCACTAGGAACGGCTGGTGGCGATCACCATGAGACCAGTACCGAAAAAGGCCTTCGAAAACTTCGAGCTCAGTACTTCGCAAACGTCACACTTGTAGACAATCAAATAGGAAAGATTTTCAACTCACTCGAGAAAAGCGGACAGGCTGAAAACACCATTATTGTGTTCACTAGTGAGCACGGTGAGATGGCAGGCGACCATGGAATGCTCGAAAAGCGCTCGCTCTACGAAGAAGCATCAAACGTGCCGCTTTTAATTTATGTGCCATGGCTAAATTCCAATGACCAGCAGCGAATAGATGGGTCAGTTGGACAGGTCGATCTCGTTCCAACTTTGTTGGATTTGTCGGGCAGTGATATCCCTAAACATTTGGAAGGCAAATCCTTAGTACCGGTTTTACGGGGTGATGAGGATTTATCGCACAACGATGTATTCATACAGTGGAACGGGATGGGAGATCGCAATCTCGGTTCACCCGAAATAAACCGCATGGTGTCCATTCCATGGCGAGGTGTGGTCACTGGAGACCGCTGGAAGCTAAATTTATCTCCGGGAGACCAATGTGAACTTTACGATCTAAACAGTGATCCTTATGAATTAGATAATCTATTCAACATTCAGGAACATCGAGATCGAATCCGCGAAATGAGTGCACGTATCAGGATATGGCAAGACGAAACAGGGGACGACATGCCCCTACCGGCAGTTTAAACAGCAACTAAATGAGGCTGTTTGCTTACAGTGGGATTAACCGATTCCCAATAACGATCGAATACGCTACGAGCTTCATCATAAGTCCGTGTCGCAAATAACTCGACCCTGAATGACCTGACACGATCACGACCACCTGCATACCAAGAAAGGTGGCGTTGCATCTGTATAAGCCCTACTTTTTCAGGGAAATGTTCCATTATCAGTGGCATATGACGATCAATAACACGTGTTTGGTAATCGTATTTACCTTCAGACGAAAGATCCTCAAAGGTTTCATCAAATACCCACGGTTTACCAATAGCAGCCCTACCAATCATGACCGACTGACATCCCGTTGCGATCTGCATCTTGCGCGCATCTGACATGGACTGAACATCACCATTTCCAGTAATGGGAATACTTACAGCATCGACAACCTGAGCGATCATGTCCCAAGTCGAAAGACCAGTGAATTTCTGGGCTCGCGTTCTTGGATGAACCGTGATAGCGTCAACCCCGACGTCTTCTGCCATTTTGGCCACTTCAACTGCATTTAGGTGCTCTTGATCCCATCCGCTGCGAATTTTAATGGTGAAGGGAACAGTGATCACTTTACGCATAGCTTGCAGGATTTCGGAGGTTTTCTGCACATCCCTCATCATCGCGGAACCACGGCCTGTTTTAGTAATTTTCGGGACAGGACAACCCATGTTCAAGTCGATGATATCTGCCCCTCGATCTTGCAGCCACTGGGCCCCAGGAACGAGTGTCTCAGCGTTAGACCCTAATATTTGGAGGGCAATTGGCTTTTCCTCTGGCAAGTACTTAGCGATATCGTATCGTGTCTTCGAATTCTTACGAGTCAGTCCAGTTGCATCGATCTCTTCGCTAGTAGTCAACGCACTACCGCACTCACGCGCGACGATACGGTAAGGAGCATTAGAAATTCCAGCCATTGGGGCCAGACGTGCCAAGCCTTTTACTTCGACATTGCCAATAAACATCTCTTGAGTATACGAAGTGTTCGAAATAATTGGGTTACTGAACCCGTAGAGTTTTAGAGTCTCTGACCTTCAAGAACCTCGCTACATAATTGATCCGATCAAATAGCTGTATTTCACTCAGGATGAAATGGTCGCCCCGTCTATTTGAAAACTACAGGTAGAAATGGTGAGTCCTTAGTAAAAGGCAAATCTATGGCGAGTTAACTGGTATAGGCTTTGTGCGTCTTGTTTTCCGAGGCCACCAACTCCACTCACCTAAAATGGCAGCCATACTCGGGACCAATAGGGCTCTTACTATAAAAGTATCGATTAAAACCCCCAGACTGACAGCGAAGCCAAGCTGAAATAGATCTCTCAGTGGGAGTGTAGTTAAAACAGCAAATGTACCTGCAAGAATTATTCCTGCCGAGGTAACTACACCGCCTGTCCGACCAACTGCTATCGCTATACCTTGCCGAATTCCATACTCACTCACTGATTCACGAATACGGGACATAACAAAGATATTGTAATCGGCACCTAAAGCAACTAGAAAAATAAACATCCAAACACCGTTTTGGTAAGCAACACCTGAATGTTCAAAAATCTCCTGAAACGCAAACACTGACAAGCCAAATGTAGCTCCGAAACTCACTACGACACTGAAAACTAGATAAAGTGGAGCAACTATAGATTTCAACAATAAAATGAGAATCAGTAAGATCGCAGTAATTGAAACAGGCGCCAACCAACGGACATCGGCATCTATAGCGGCCTTCGTATCAGCCTCTATAGCCGTATCGCCTCCCACGAGCGTGTAAGGCTCCAACAGCGTAGGAAAATCGGTTGTTAATAGCATTTCACGAATTGTTAATACCGTAGCCAGTGATTCAGTGGAATACGGGTCGCCTTCCAACACTACATCCAGGCGTGCTGTAGACCCATCAGGCGAAATAAATCTTCCGCCTCCCTGCTCCAGATACTGACCTGAGTTCACTGGGCGTCCCGCTGGACGAGTAGGACTTGAGACGCTAACAATGCCCTCCATATTTAAAAGCCGAGCTGATAGATCATCGATTTCCGCCACTGCAGATAAAACATTAGGCTCAGAAGCAACAACATAAATTTCGGTAGGTGCAAGACGTCCTGCTGGAAAGGACTCAGCAAGCATTTCATAGCCAACTTTGGATTCCATATCATCAGGGAAACCATCCAAAAAATTATGGCTAGGCTTAATCGACCACGCAGGTATCGTCGCTATAACAATCCCGATCATAGTAATGGAGAAAATTAGCAATGGTCGACGAGATACAAGCTGACCAACCCTACTCCAAAAACCAGAGTCAGAAACCGACTGACTTTGGATCAAAGGTCTGGGCCAAAAAACCCATCGCCCGCACAGCGCTATCACTGCAGGCATCACAAAAATACCGCTCAATAAAACAACAAAGATAGCCATAGCAAGCATAGGGCCTAGGGACCTGAAGGATCCATAAGAAGAAAAAGTCAAAGCGAACATCGCAACTATTGTCGTACCAGCCGACCCAGCAATTGAGGGTCCAACACGGGACATAGTAGATCGCATCGCCAACCACTTATCATTTTGAAGGACAAGTTCTTCTCTATACCTTGAAACTATGAAAAGTGCGTAATCGGTACCTGCCCCAAAGACCAATACGGACATGATTCCAGTCACTTGTCCATTCAAAGGCAAATCAAAATTATCAGCCATCAATGCAGCAATAGCCTGTGACAGCGCCAAAGCAGACCCGATCACTACGAGAGGCACGACTGCTGTAACAGGAGAACGGTAAATCAACAAAAGAAGAACCAGCACAAGAGATCCTGTGGCTGCAGTTATTGCTACATCAATCTTTCCAAAAACTTTCACAGCGTCAATGATGATACCTGCCGGTCCGGTTACAGCCGTTTCTACCACTTGTTGACCTTCGGGACCTCTCAATTCACCACCAGTTTCCGCTGCTCGATCTGATAACCACTCTATTGCCGACTGAAACGGGGGGTTAGAAGGTAAGCCATTAATCGTAACCACTACCATAGACGTGGAACCGTCTTCAGAATTCAGAGTAGCGTTTGCAGCTAGAGAATCACCTGGAGAGAGAATCGATTGAATCACTTCTGGAGCTGTAGCAGATCTAGCGATTTTGGTAAATGACTCAACAGCTTCATTCTTACTACCGATATCACCCTGCGAGCTGAATACCACCAATGCTGGAATGCCATCCCCTGATGGAAATTTTTCAGCTCTTAGTTCAATAGCCTGAACTGATTCCGCTCCAGCAGGAAGAAACTCCTCAGTCTCGTTTGTAGTCACATCAGAAAGTCTGGGAGCTAAGGAGCCCACCATTCCTACAGCTAGAAGCCAGAGTAATAAGCCAACGATAGCTCTTTTCGCAGTAGACGAAGAAGTAAAAAACATTATTTGCTAGGTCAATTCAGGCTACAGGGTAGTTATCGGATAAGGGTCATGAGAATCAAAAAATTCTAATTAATTTGCAATAGGACAACATCTCGACTGTAATTCAAATATACGCAATTCGATAGAGCCCAGATTAAAGATTTGAATTAAAGTTTCATTTATTATTATTTGTTGAATATACTCTACTTTACAGTTACTGTGGTGTAAAGTCACCATTAATGTAATAATGTTGTATAGATACGGTTTTGCTCTCGCAAGACTTAGCCCAGGTAGGTTTAGTGTATATATGCAAAACAAATACCGCAGGATCATCACTTCAGAACAGATAGCTCTCGAGCAGTTGGGTAATTCAAAAGAGTCCAAAAAGACGTAAACGGTATTAAATCAATAACATGCTGCGATCCTGTTGAATAGTCGATAACGACATGATCCGTATAGCGTGCAAAAAATCTCATATGGTTGGACATATACAACACTCACGATCTACATGTGTAACAACTACGTCATTTGCTCGCAACATCTAGGAAACATACGTTTCTTAAGGTGAATACTTCATTAATAGGTCCTTGAGTGCGCAATCGATCTATGAATCAAAAATATCGTACAAAACCTCGGGCTCCTGAGCTCAGAAAACATCAAACAGCACTTCTCGATGCGTTAATTGCAGGGGATCAAACACGTGCCAGTGAAGTAATTGAAGATTCAATTTCCAAAAAATGGGCACCGACAACAATCTACGTAAACTTGGTAGCTCACTCAATGGCTGAAATTGGTGCTTTATGGCACCGTGGCAAGCTGAATATTTCGACTGAACACCGGGCCACACAGATTGCGTTTCGTCTGCTTGCACATGTCAAGCATTCTTACCCCGATGGAACTAAAACTGGATTACGTGCGGTCGTATCTGGGGTTGCAGGAGACACCCATTTGGGTGGGGCGCTCATATTTACCGATTTATTACGCTTCGATGGTTGGGATGTAGATTTCCTTGGGACAGACACTCCAAGCGATGCAATTCTTGAGATCGTAAAATCAAACGAGCCAGACCTTCTGTGCCTATCGGTAACGCTAACAGAACAGATAGCTGCAGCTACCGAAACCATAAAAATTGTGAAAAATGCCGCCCCATCTACAACAATCATTGTCGGCGGTGGAGCAATCAACAATAATGGCTCTCAAAATTCCCTCGAAACTGCAGATTATGTAGCGCCAGATGCTCTCACCGGCCTTAAATGGACAACCGAACAATTTGACCTAGGTATTTCTGCTAAGACGATACAGGCAATGCTCACAGATCTCGGGGGAAGAATCCAACATCTCAGGAAAGAAAAAGGCCTCAGCCAACAGCAACTTGCCACCGCCTCCAAGCTAGATCGCAGTTACGTAAGTGCAGTAGAGCATGGCAAGCAGAACGTCAGTTTTGCAACTTTGAAAAATCTATCAGATGCGCTTGATGTCAACATCGTTGAGCTGATAGACGATTAGAAGATATCGTCGATCTCCCCCCCCCAACCGGATGACAACATTTTCACCACCTATCATTGAACGTCTCAGCAGCAACGTTTACCAGCTGACAAGTCAAACTATTGTGAATCGCTGTTTAGAAGAAACGTTTGAATTCTTTGCAAGAGCAGAAAATCTCAATAAAATCACCCCTCCGTGGCTGCGCTTTAATATTGTTTCAAACACACCCATTCGAATGGGGATCGGCACCATTATCGAATACCGCCTGAAGCTCAGAGGCTTTCCAATGAAATGGGTATCTGAAATACCGATTTGGCAACCTCCACATCGATTCGTTGACCAACAAAAAAGCGGACCATACCGATATTGGCGTCATGAACACTTATTACAAAAACACGATAAAGACTCCACCCAGATGAAAGACATCGTTACCTATAAAGTTCCATTTGGTCGTTTTACGCATGCGCTTTTCGTTAAACGTGACCTAAAGAAAATCTTTAAACATCGCCATCACTCTTTGCGAGATCTCTTGTATTGATAAGTGGTAGATAAATTATGGATTATTGGGAAGACCAAACATTCGACCCAATCGCACGCAATGAAAATCTCCAAAAATAACCTACACATGAAAAATTCATGCCTTGACGCATATGAATAACAGGTCATATGGTCACATCAAATAAACCTCAAAATAACATTCATACATAAAGTGATGGTTGTCTATGTTTAGAGCACGCGCACTTACTACTTCACTCCTGATTGTTGCCCTATTCACTGTCTCCTGTGGAGGCGATGGATCCGTGGTATCTAATCCAGAAGGTGGAAATTCCGATTTCCCAAAAGTAATCAGAATGATTGAATCGACAACAAACTTTACAGAAGACGATGTCAAATCGATCGGCTGGAAAGCGCAAAAGGATTTTCTGCTTGATTATCCAGGAGCTACAACTGCTAAGTGGGGATTCCTGAACGCCGCTGAAGTAGGAGTACTAATTTACTCAAGCGCTGACGATGCTAAAACCCTTGGCGTTGCTGCAGCCGAAGCCCAGACATTTCACAACGAGCTCGGAGAAGCGCCAGGAGACGGTACTATGGACCGAACTTCATGCCAAAGTGCAGGCTGGCAATCTGCGGTCCAGGAAATCAGCAACAGCTCCTCGAAAGTATCAGCATCATATCTACAGCCTGAAAAAGATGGTGATATCCCACCCAGTCAAAAAATGCCATGCCCCGTTCGGGTGCCTACCTACAATGATTACACCGTCATCGGCAATCTCGTGATGATGTGCGAAGGTGACGATGGCAAACCATTAGAACCATCAACCAACTGTAAAGAACTTGAAAAATGGTTGACCAAATAAGAAAACGCCATATACGTCATTCATGATCACAGCCATCGATGACGGTAGCTTACAAATCTAAATGTGACTTAATTGCCAGGACCATCCTGCTTGAAATAGGACGACTGCATGCATTTACTCGAAACGATAAACGATAAATGCCTTTAGAAGCCTGGTTGGCTCTAGCGGGGGTGTTTATTTTAGGAGCAATGAGCCCAGGTCCATCCTTGGCTACGGTGCTGCGCAATAGCGTTGTAAATGGACGCCGACACGGAGTATTGACCGGACTTGGACATGGTTTAGGATTTGGCATCTATTCATTCTTGGCAGCCTCAGGAATGATCACTGCCATCTCTATTCACACAGGCACGGTTGATATTTTACGATTGACAGGTGCAATTGTGCTTGTAATCCTAGGCTATATATTCGCCAAACAATCACTATCGGGCTCAATAAAACCGATCGATACCGATAAGAATCAATTTTCTGCTCACTCCAGTTTTGCTCAAGGCTTTTTGATAGCACTGCTTAACCCGAAAATATTTGCCTGGATGTTGGCTATATATGCACCGTTTATTAATACAGATCTTGGCATACAAATTCTGCTGGCCATGGCACTAATGGGAGTATGCATAGATGCCTCTTGGTACGTGGGTGTAGCTATCTTCATGACCGGCGGCAACCGAGCGGCTAAGCTGGGCAAAGCGTCAAATAAATTCAGCGCAGCGATGGCATTACTGATGTTCGTATTTGCAATAATGATTTTTGCCGAATATATTTTCGGTTAATTGAATATTGATTATGCAAATCAATATTCAATCATAAACAGAAACTAAACTGCCCGCGACCCGATTCGGCGACTAGCGCGTCCCGACAAAATAAGCTCCAATATCAGGGTCATTTAAAAGATCAATCGCAGGAGCTACGTGAGCCACTTTACCACCCACAAATATGTAACCACGATCTGATCGAGCAAGTGACAATTTGGCATTTTGCTCAATAATCAATACTGTGATTCCCTGCTTCCGCAATTCATTAATACGCCCAATAATGTCTTGTTGATATTTTGGTGATAGCGCAGCAGTAGGCTCATCGAGCAATAGAAATGTGGGATCAGATATCAAGGCCCGCGAAATGGCCAACATTTGCCTTTCTCCACCCGAAAGTGATGCTGCCAGATCACTCATACGCAATTGCATTTCCGGGAACATTTCACATGCCTGATCAATTCGCTTTTGAAGATCTGCTGAACCCATATTCAACCCTCCCATCTGCAAATTCTCATAAACGGTTAATGACGGGAATACGTTGTCGACCTGTGGAACATATGCGATACCGCGTTTTACTAATTTGTCGGTACGCCATGAAGAAACATCAACACCTCTATGGGTAAAAGTCCCTTCATATCGATCAGCGATACCGAAGAGAACTTTCATAAAGGTGGACTTCCCACACCCGTTGGGACCTATGACCGTGACTAACTCTCCTTCGTCAACGTACAGGTCAACTCCGTTTAGTATCTGTACAGACCCATAACCACCCGTTACGCCCTTTACATCAAGAACACGGCTCATACTGCTTCTACCTCTGAAACCCCAAGATATGCTTCCGTCACGTCACTACTCGCCATCACATCTCCCGGAGTCCCCTGCATAAGAACCTTTCCATGATCCATCACTATAATTTTGTCCACCCCAGTACGAAGAATGAAGTCCATGTTGTGTTCTATAACCAGAACGCTCATGCCCTGTTCAGACACAAGATTCCTTAGGTTGATAAATATTTTTTCTGCCAACGGCCCTGCAACACCTGCGACAGGTTCGTCCAATAACAGGCACCTAGGCTCCCCCATTAGGGCTCGCCCGATGTCAACCAATTTACTCTGACCACCAGACAATTCACTGGACATATTGTGGGCCATGTGTGAGACCTCAAGAGAGTCCAATATCTCATATGCCTTGTCGACCCGCTCTCTTTCAGCCGGCCGAGATCTCGGCCTTAAAACTGAAAGTAGTGGATTCGGCGCAAATTGTTGCCTGGAAGGAACAAGTAAATTTTCTATAACCGTCATCTCTCGCCATAGGCGAGTGTGTTGAAAGGTTCTCGTTACTCCCATTGACTGGATTTGATCCGGGCGTAACTCCGTTGCCTCACGACCAAATACCTCTATACGCCCTTCTGTTGGCACCAAAAGTCCAGAAATGCAATTAAATGCCGTTGATTTTCCACATCCATTTGGACCAATAAGCCCAACAAACTCCCCTTCGTCAATCTCAAAAGATATCCCGTCAACAGCGCGAAGACCGGCGAAATCCTTGGTCAGATCGGACACCTTTAACGGAGTATCCATCACTGCTCAACCCCCTTACCACGTCTTCGTAAATCGACCGACGGTATAGGACGACTTGGCACTTCTGGAATCAAACCCTTTGGCGCTAACTGCAAAGCAACAATAATGATCAAACCAATTAATGCGAGCTTGAGATATGACAGATTCACGATCACCTTACCCCTGAGGAAGACCTCTTCTATGGAAAGGTCGGACCAGAGATATCCTCCAAAATCTACGACCACCCATCGGAAGGCGTTATCTAGATGAGTCACAATCCCATGCAATGGCAAGCTTTCGCTTCCACGAGCGACGACCATGACGTTAAAGAAGAATTCAACGATCACTATCAAAAACGCTCCAACTATCATGCCGCGATTGTTCCCGCGGCCGCCGACTATAAATGCAGCCCATACCAAAAAAGTAGACCGAACGGGACTCATAAATTCAGGGAAGATACCAGTATTCAACCAAGCCCATAAAGCACCGGCCATAGCAGCAACTGCAGCTCCAAGTGCAAGGCTTGCCGCTTTGTGCTTCAAAATGTCATGTCCATGGTGTTGACTCACGTCTTGATCTTCCCTGATTGATCTCAGGATGCGACCCCATGGCGAGGAAAGAACTGTATCTAGGAGCCACCATATCGCTAATGTAAATAAAACACACATAAATGCAAGGAGAACGACGTACGGTGCTGCCACTTCTAACCCAAACCAGCGTCCAACGGTCTCAGACATTCCTGAGTCCCACCAACCTTCAAATGGTCGAGCATACTGAGATATACCGATCGCTGATGTCACCGTTCCTGCTCTCAGTAAAGGCTCAGATTGAAGCGCTATACGTAGCATTTCTCCTAATGAAATCGTCACAATCGCAAAGTAATCCATTCGCAATCTTGCCGTTGGATACGCCAGCAACCACCCGGCTACACCTGATATCGAGACAGCAACCAACGTCGCAAGCCACGGATTCCATCCATACCCATTCGTCTCGACAGGAGCACACAAAATCCCAACAGTCACAGCTCCAATACCAACGAAGAAAATCACGCCAAAGTTGTTCATACCAGTGATACCTGTATGAAGGTTCAACGAAAATGACATGAGCCCAAATATTCCAAGCAACGCGAAAATACGCGCTACCTGCATTACTTTTGTAAGTTCACTCGCGCTAGGCAACACTGATGTGATCAACAAAATTATTAGAAAAAGAATCAAAAAAACAATCCAGGATCCTCGTTCGGTATAACGATCGAGATTCAAAGAGGGAGAAAGTTGCCTTAAAAATATCTTCCTGGAATTTGTCGATAAGAATTCTCTACTTACAGTGAAGGAATGCATTACAAAGCCCGAGGCGCCGACGAGGCGGAGTAACAACAGGGTTCGAAACGGTCGGATTAAAACTGCTACGGCCGCTTTCCCTCGCCTCAATGTATCAATGATCAGAATCCCAACGTCCTGAACGTAAGCCATCAATGCACGAACTACGTTGTACAAAAAGGTGATAGGGCGAACTGAAACCCTATCGGAGAAGGAATGAGTTGTACTGCCATAACCTTTTTCACGTCGTCCTCTCATGCGATCAATATGCCAACGGGTCAAGACGTCACCAACCCCTCTTGGCATAACAAGTAATACAGCAACCAACAATATGAACGGCATTACCTCGGCAAAACCGGTCATAGTCGGTCGATCCAGTGCCTGTCCCACACCGATCAAAAGTGGTTCAGATCCAGCCCGCACCAACCCTATAAATATAGATGCAAGAATCACACCGGGAATTGATCCTATGGTTCCTAAAACGATTATTGCGAACGCTGGTAGTAGCAGAGCTATACCCACCTCAGGGTTCATAGGTAATACACCTGCGAGCAATGCGCCGCCTAAACCCGAAATCCCAGACGAAAGAAATGCACTCGTTAAGTGAACGTTTTCTACGTTAATTCCACTAGATGCAGCCAGTTCCGGGTTATCTGCCACTGCCCGCATTCGTCTACCAAGTCTAGTTCGATGAAGAAGAAACAAAAGTAAAAAGACCGAAGCAAACACTCCGATAACAAGGACTGATTTGGTGTACGTGAACGCGTATGGATTCACATTACTAGCCCATTCCATCAAAGGCACATCTGTACGATCACCGAGATGAAGCTGTAGACGTTCTGTAGCAACAGAAAATTTGGAACTGGCCAATCGCCAATCCTTATCTGGAACAAAGCGGAACGTTCCGGCTGAGAATCGCATGTAAAGAACCGCTCTGATAAGCATCGCTATCCCTAACGAAGCTATCATCATCACCTGCGGTGACGCTGCCTTTTTTCTGAATCTCCTGTAAACCAAAGTGTCTAGGATGATTCCTACCAAGCCAGTCACGAAAAAGGCTGTGACGGCTGCCGTAATCAGTAGGCTCCAGTTCAGAGCGTCGTCTTTCGGCGCATCAGATATGGGGAAAAAACGATCAGACCACATCAATGTAATCGCGACATAAGAACCCACAAGCATTGTATTGGCTTGTGCAAAATTCCCGAATCTCTGGACCTTATATGTAAGCGTCAAACCTGCGGCTACGCTCAGATACGCTGCAGTCCAATACATTCCGCTTAATCCGACAGCAGAAAGGTTATAGTTGACAAGCGCTGATCTACCTAAACCTGACAGCAGTAGTTCAAGCGTCCCTAAAATAAGAACAATAAGCAACATGAGCGAAACAACAATCCCCACCCACCCCCAGCGTTGCCTCATTGAACCCAATACGAGATGTATCGCAAGCAATCCACCACTCATCATTTCAAAGGATTGCAGCATCCAAACTAAATCACCATTGAAAAGGCCTGACCACACGACAAGACCAGCGTCATAACTCAATCCAATTAATGAATCGAACATTAGAAGCAATGCAAACAGCATCTTGCGCTGCCCGCTTATCACATCAAGTCTGGTCAAGCGCAGGTCATTTAAAGACAAGATAAATTGTCCAGCCTGTAAAAGAATCCATTTGAAATTAAGATCCGTTTACTCCTCACTATCAAAGGGCCGCCGGACTAGTCCGGCGGCCCTTCATGTTTAATCTGTTTTCTGAGACGGATGTAATCGGTATCCGACTGCAGGCAAACAAGCGTAAAGGCAGGTGTTTGATTATTACTTACCTTCTACACCACCTTCGGAAGTCCAGATCTGCTCACATGAGAAGTTAGTTCCACTGAAACGACAGATCTCATAGCCTGTACCAGGCACATCACCGTTATCGTCAAACGTGTGAGACCCGCTGGCACCATCGTAACTCGAGCCTATTTCCGCAAGATCATCACGAAGGTCACCATCAGAATCCGCTTTACCCGCATGAGCAATAATGTTCACTGCATCATAAGTCTCGTGAGTGTAAATACCTTCTGTATTTCCCCCAGCAGCAGCATAAGCAGTTTCAAAAGCAGACTTTGCGCTTGAGTCTTTACCCGGGCGAGGCTTAGTAGCGACTAAACCATCTACCGCAGCAGTATCAGTGAATGACTCCACGAACGCAGAATCAGCAACACCATCAGCTCCATAAAGATCACCACTAAAGCCCTGCGAGAGCAACTCTTCCATAATAGCTGCACCGTCAGTCGCATAAGACATTAAGACAACGGAATCACATCCACCGTCTACAACAGCCTGTGCGAGGGTAGAAGCATCGTAAGAACCTTCTGTCGGATCATAACCAACTTCGGTACACACGCTTCCCCAGGCCCCTTTGAAGTTTTCAGCAAGGCCGGCTCCGTAATCATTAGTCATGTAAAGAACAGCAGGATTGCTGCTTCCCTCTGACTTGACTACGTCCACCAGCGCAACAGATTGCTGAGCATCACTGGGAACAACACGGAAAAGATAACCATCGTCATCGGCCGTTGTCACAGCAGGTGAGGTGCTCGCATAGGAGAGCATAGGAACACCGGCCGGAGCAGCAACCGCAATCGCTCCAAGCGTTGCACCAGAACAAGCAGCTCCAACTATACCGACAACACCCGAGTCGATCAGGGACTGGGCGGAGGTCGCAGCCTGCGTACCATCACAACCTGAGTCCGCAACTATAAGCTCAAACTCATGGCTCTTTTGAGAATCGTTCAAAGCGGTTATAGCAACGTTTGCTGCATCCTCAAAACCAGGAGCATATACAGCTATTGGACCCGTCTGTGGACTCAAAAGACCAATCTTAACCACTGTCGCTGGAGCCTCTTTTTCCTTTTCAGGTTTCGCCGGCTCGGCAGTAGCCGTGGGAGCTGCTTTGGCGGCCGGAGCAGCCGGAGCAGCAGGAGCATCAGAATCGTCACCCCCTCCACACGCAAGTATAAGAGAGGTGACAATTAGCCCAACCATAATCAAAAATATTTTAGTAGTAAATTTCATTATATTTCTCGATTTCGTTACATCCCAGTGACTTGATTAATATCAAGGTTCTATACGGCATCCAATGCCACGGAAAAGCCGTTACATATGACTGTTGTCGACATTATCTCACAAATGATGAATTTAAAGCACGTTCAAATGAAGATGCAATAATAAAGATCAAGAAAACCATATTCGATGTAGCCGTGTTTAAATCAGTATTTCGTCTATCTCTTATTAAAAAAATACGGCATTATTTCAGGTGAAAAATCTTTGTGTTACTGAATGAATGTTCCCTAAAACTATTTGGTAAAACTAATTTAGTCGTTATCACTAGAACCAGTTGAAGATGTGCGGGACAGTATGTACCAAGTTCCAATAATTGCGAGGGAAATTATGGGGATCTTAAATAAAAGGCCGTATTCAGGAACCCATAGTGAAACACCCGTGAAAATCCATATGAAAAAAACCGATATAACCTTTGCTCGTAATGGCATGCTTCCTGTTTCCAGGTAATTTTTGATCAATTTTCCGAATATGCGATGCTCTGTTACCCAGCGATACATACGGTCATTTGATCTTACAAAACATGAAGCGGAAATAATCAGGAATATCGTTCCTGGAAGCCCTGGCAGTATGTAACCGGCTATACCAAGACCAAGAAAAAATAATCCCGAAAAATAGAGCAGGTATTTACGTACATTTCTAATCAAATTAGCGTCTTAAGAATCTAAACTTCTAAAACCTTAATTGAACCACAAACACGCCAAAAAATCGCCTGATTCACATGTAAAACAAGGTAGCCAAGATACATATAAATTTTTCGATTATGGAGCGCTTATTGAAAGATTTGGCGCTTTTAAATCAGCCTCTATGGCTAGAATGTGGCTCAGGGCTCGGGCATATTGTTGATCTCCCAAGACAACCATCAAATCAATATAGAAAGTTCTAATGGACAGACCAAACATAGTATTAATCAACTGTGATGATCTCGGATACGGCGATCTCGGGATTTACGGATCAAAAGTCAATAAAACACCAACGATAGATGCCATGGCAGCGGAAGGCATGCGTTTCACTGACTTCTACGCGGCGTCTCCGGTGTGCTCTCCATCACGTGGTGCTCTACTGACTGGCTGTTACCCACCACGAATTAGCTTCGGGGATTTTGAAGGTAACTGGGTTCTAATGCCAGGCCAATCTGTAGGGCTGAACCCCAAAGAAACCACCATCGCAGGGGCACTAAAAAAAGCAGGCTATAACACCAAAATCATTGGCAAATGGCATGTCGGCGACCAACAAGAATTCCTGCCAACTGAGCACGGATTCGACAGTTACTATGGTTTGCCCTACAGCAACGACATGGGACGGCAAGTTGAGGACCCCGGCCCTGTTGATAACCCAACCATTCCCGCACGAATAAAACAGCTCAAAGACCGTCCGCCACTACCGCTTCTAAAAGACAATGAAGTCATTCAGGAACAACCAGACCTCCGAGCTCTAACGGAACGATACGCCGAGGAAGCCGTACATTTCATACGGGATAACAAAGATAAACCGTTCTTTCTTTACTTCGCGCACATGTATGTGCATCTACCTCTTTACGCACCAGAAAATTTAGTGCGGAATTCAAACAATGGAGACTACGGCGCATGTGTAGCCGGAGTTGATTGGGTTTCAAAAGTACTAATGCACGAACTCAAGAAACAAGGTATCGACGAGGACACGCTCGTGATCTTCACGAGCGATAACGGTTCTCGCATGCAAAATCAAGGTGGGAGCAATGGCAATTTAAGAGGCATCAAAGGGACAACCTGGGAGGGAGGACAACGAGTGCCTTGCATCATGCGGTGGCCAGGTAAGATTCCTGCAGGAACGGTTAGAAGTGACATCATATCGGCAATAGATTTCTTCCCAACCATAGCGTCTATTTCGGGAGCCAAAGTTCCTCAGAACACAATTATTGATGGGGTAGACATGTCACCACTCATGTTCACTGATGAAGATGTACCTACACCACGTGACCAGTTCGTTTACTACATGGGGAATCGACTAGAAGCTATAAGAAAAGGCAAATGGAAGCTTCATATCACCCGAGAGTTGAGGCCAGACCAGAGAACAGGCGTTGTAACAGAGAACGCAATTAACGAAGCAGCCGGCACAATACCTGGCCTATTCGATCTGGAGGCGGACATCGGTGAGACAAATAACGTCTACCATGACCATTCTGAGATAGTCGAAGAACTTTCATCACTAGCGGCCGCCTGCCGTGAAGATATCGGAGACGAGGCAGAGGGTGTGACCGGGAAAAACGTGCGCCCATCAGGACATGTCGATAATCCCGACACACTGACACACTACAACCGCGACCACCCATATATTTACGCCGAGTACGACAAAGGCGAACGAGGTTGATCTCACGAACTCTAATACATTAACCACCAAAGGCATGAATCGCAAACCACGGTGACTCGGGAACAATTAACCCTCTGATGGCCTCAATATGAATGAGAGTGTAATAGCCTTTCTGGCAGCATTATGAGTAATAATCCTCATTTCCTGGAGAACCATGGATTCTAATCACGCAAATATCTATTTCGGCGAAAATATGGATGTCCTGAAAGAGATGGAATCCGGATCGATAAATCTCGTTTACATTGACCCGCCGTTCAACACTGGAAAAATACAATCCAGAAAGAGAATCGAAACTGTTAGATCTGAAGATGGAGACCGAATAGGTTTCAAGGGTCACACATATAAAACCAAAGTCATAGGGGAACAGAGTTTCTTCGATATCTATGATGATTACATCAGGTTTCTACGAAATCGAATAGAACAGACAGAACGAGTTCTAACCTCAGACGGCAGTTTTTTTCTGCATCTGGATTACAGAGAGATTCACTACGCCAAGGTGATGTGTGACGAAGTATTTGGACGAGAATCATTCATTAACGAAATTATCTGGTCCTACGACTATGGCGGACGAAGCAAAAGCAGATGGTCAGCCAAGCATGACAATATCCTGTGGTACGCAAAAGATCCCAAAAACTTCACCTACCGTTACGACGATATCGATAGGATCCCCTATATGGCGCCAGGTCTGGTCGGGCCAGAAAAGGCAGCAAAAGGCAAAACACCGACGGATTCTTGGTGGCACACAATTGTCAGTCCCAACGGAAAAGAAAAAACTGGCTACCCAACGCAAAAACCACTTGGGATCATCAATCGAATAATTCAGGTTCACTCCAATCCGGGAGACGTCATCTTGGATTATTTCGCGGGAAGCGGTACAACTGGCATCGCAGCATTGGCCGAGGGACGTAAGGTAATTTTAGTAGACAACAACCGCCAGGCACTTGAAGTGATGTGTAAGCGATTCGACGCCAATCAAACAATTTTTCATAATTGGGACTGCAAAACCAACGATTAAAAGCACCATGAGATTCGTCGACGCCATGAATCGAGACTCACCGAACAATACGAAACCGAACCTTCATCGTTTTAAACGATCCCAAAAAAGATAATTCAGAAAGTCTGATCAAAAGCCGGGTACATACTTGGCACGATCAAGTCAATCTCACCATCTTCTGCATTGAACGTAGTTCGTCCGAAACACCCCAGATCCGTCCGTAGTCGCTATGAGACACTTCGGCTACGTAAATGTTGCCATCAGAATCCACTGCAATCCCATGGGGTGAGAAAAAACGTCCTGGCTGGGAACCGTAACTCTCAGTTCCAACTCTTCCCACAACCCTACCGTCTGTGTCCATTATCGTTACGCGTGGGCCAAGATCGGTCGCTATATGATTAGTCCCAATGCCGCCGAAGTACTCACCTATGTACACCAGATCACGTTCATGGCGAGTGTCAACGTATATCGTCGCTGCCCTAGATAAATTCACCCATTGATTTCGATATTGACCATCTGGGCCAAATA
>Ga0187827_10004119_pt1 | contig 18072 bp, 12 predicted proteins | sample ETNtaG_39_FD_167969 | JGI IMG/M metagenome (GOLD analysis project Ga0187827, IMG submission 167969) | Marine microbial and viral communities from oxygen minimum zone, Eastern Pacific Ocean - ETNP2014_SV_150_PacBio MetaG (Illumina Assembly) | ecosystem: Environmental > Aquatic > Marine > Hypoxic... | reverse complement strand
ATGTTAGACATACTCATTTATGGCGGGTCGATACTGGACGGCAGTGGTAATCCGGCCTACGCAGCCGCGATCGGAATAACAGGTGACCGTATTTCCATACACAGGGGAGATGTTTCGCTTCTGGAAGCTAGCAGGAAGATAGATGCAAAGGGTTACATAGTCTCCCCCGGATTCGTTGACCTCCACTCCCATGCCGGTCTTACGATTCTGGGCTCCCCTCACCATGAGCCTAAAGTTAGGCAGGGAGTTACAACTGAGCTGGTAGGAATAGACGGGATATCCCATGCCCCATTTAAAACTCAGGAAGAGCTGGAAAGGTATATCTGGTTAGACTCTGGGCTGAACGGTTATCCTCCTATGCCTACAGACTGGTTAACGGTGCAAGGACTCCTATCGAAATACGAGGAATCTGTTGCAGTCAATATCGCCTACATTCTAGGTAACTCCCCTGTAAGAATCTGGGGAGTGGGCTGGGGGCCAGAGAAGGCATCAGCAAGTCAGACTGAGAACATGAAGTCGGTTGTTAGAGAGTCGATGGAAGAGGGCGCCTGGGGTATTTCCACCGGGTTGGATTACCCACCGGGAGCATACGCGTCAACTGAAGAATTAATCGAACTCTCCAGAGAAAGTGCCAGGCTGGGTGGTTTCTATCACACACACACCAGGGCTAGTTTAAAAGAAAAAGGGAGATTGGCCCCATGGTTGGAGGCGTTAGATATAGGAAAGAAAGCTGAAATCCCAGTTCATTTGACCCACTACAGGCAAGGTTATCAGGGAGACGGAAGTCATCTTGACTATTTGGGCCTCGTCGATAATGCCAGAGAGAATGGTATGGACGTGACCTTCGATTGTTATACCTATCCCTATTCCGGTACCACCATAACCATCGGATTACCTCATTGGGCTAAAGACGGGGGACCTGAGAGGTTAATGGCAGCTCTACGGAACCCTGACGATCGGGCCAAGATGAAAAAGGAGGTCTCCAGAGATAGACTCGAAAATAACTGGCTTACGAATTTTAACCAGCCTAAGAACAAGATTTACGAAGGTAAGTCGATCACAGAAATTTCCGACATGAGGAACCAGGATCCGGCAGATTCTTTATTTGACCTTTTACTGGAGGAGAATCTGGGTATATCCACTGTTGGACTGGGCACAAATCCCCAAACCTTGCCGGCATTCGTGTCTCATCCTGCCGGGATGATAGCAAGCGATGCTATATTGTTCGGTGATTTTCCCAATCCCAGGACCTATGGATGTTTTCCCATAGTGTTATCAGAATTTGTCAGATCGGAGAAGCAGTTAAGCCTACCTGAAGCTATCAGGAAGATGACTTCTTTTCCAGCCCAGAGACTCGGGTTACGGGATCGGGGCTTGATCAAGGATGGATTTAAAGCAGATCTAGTGTTGTTTGATCCAGGCGCAATTGAAGCACCAGCTACAAAAGAAAACCCTAAGCAATACGCTGTCGGTATTGATTATGTATTTGTAAACGGGAAGGCTGTCATTGATAACGGGAAGAGCACTGGAACCCTATCCGGCCGTTCGCTGAGAAGGGGAAAAGATTAGCAAATCCATATCATAACCAGGTTAAATTAACACCGTCATCGCATAACTAGAATTAAATTAGAATCGGGGGTCACTAGGCGATCCCTGGGAGAAGCGGCTCTCTGCCTCTCACTTTCAAAGAACTAATTTATGTCCTCTCTTCAAGCCGGCCTCTTAGCCTAGGATCAAGATAGTCCCTGAGAGCATCTCCAAAGAGATTAAAAGCCAGTACTGTAATTGTTATTGCAACCCCAGGATAAATAACCAACCACCAGGGGGGCTGAAACAGTTCATTCAAAACACCTCCCAGCATATTTCCCCAGGTAGGAGTAGGAGGAGGAACTCCCATACCAAGAAAACTTAAAGCTGCTTCGGTAAATATTGCTGATCCAAGCCCTGCACTCGCCACAACGAGCAAGGGGGCGAAGCATTGCGGAGCTACATGCCTAAACATAATACGAATGGGAGATGCACCCAAAGCTGAGGCTGCTTCCACATATTGCGCCTCCTTAACAGATAGTGCCACTGATCTCATCACGCGGGCAGTACCTGGTATCCTAATCAGGGCAATTGCCGCGATCACTGTCACAAGACCAGCCCCAAGTGCAGCCAAAATCAGAAGGGCAAGAATAATAGTCGGGAACGCTATGAACATATCTAAAAGACGTTGAGATATCAAGTCAAATCTTCTTCCTAGATATCCAGAGGCAACCCCCCAGGTAAATCCCAGCAAATCTCCTATGAACACCGAAGTGACAGCAACCATAAGCGTGATCCTAGCACCATAGAATATTCGACTGAGGCTGTCCCTCGCCAAGAAGTCAGTGCCTGCCCAGTGTTCACTTGATGGAGGAGTCTTAAGTTCAGAATAAAAAAGCTTATTTGGATCATATGGGGCCAATAATCCTGGAAATAAACCCACAAAAACTATAAAAATCAGCAGAATTACAGCGACTGCACCAATCGGAGAGGACTGCAAAAACCGAAAAATAGAACTGGCTGTGGCGCCAACCAAGTTAGAGGATCTGCCAGCAGGAGAATCTCCATCACCGACATTCTCAAAGTTGTTGTTTTCGTTCACCATTTCTATTCGTATCTGATTCTTGGATCTATAAACGCGTAGATATAATCGACTACCAGATTAATAATTACATAAGCGACAGCAAAGAGAAGGACCAAACTTTGGATAACTGTCCAATCGCGAGCCTGGACTGCGTAAATTAGGCTTAGGCCAAGCCCAGGAACAGAAAACGCCCTTTCAACTGCTACCGAACCACCAAGTGTCGCCCCTAAATAAAGCCCTGATATCGTAATAGTGGGCAGCAGAGCGTTTCTTAACGCATGCCGGAAAATCACGGTTTTATTATTAAGTCCCTTAGCCCTGGCGGTTCTCACATAATCGTCCCTGAGAATTTCCAACATACTGGACCTAACCATCCTCGCTATGATGGCACCAAACGAAAAGCCCATGACTATTGCCGGCCCAATAGTCATTTGGAGATTCTTCCAAGGCGAATCCCAAAGGTAAGTTAATTCGATGGGGGGGCGCCACCTGAAGAATATGATCGTAAATAGAATCATTGCTAAGCCCAACCAAAAGTTTGGTATGGCCATCAGTAAAGTTACGAAGCCTCTAATTGAATAATCCGCTATCGTATTGCGCTTGATAGCCGAGATAATTCCCGCCGGTAACCCAATAGCCCACGCAAGTAATAGAGCCATCAGGGAAATTTGCAGCGTTATCGGGCCCCTTCTCCGAACCAGGTCGGCAATTGATTTATCCTTCTGCCAAAAAGAATATCCAAGGTTACCGGAACCAACATCCTTCATCCAGACCAGGTACTGAACTACAAGAGGTTTGTCATACCCCAGGCTTGCTTTTACCGCGGCCAGCTCTTCATCGGAAAGAACGTAAATCTGTCCTTCGCCAATTATGGTTCTCAATGGGTCGCCCGGGATTACCCTCATCGCCACGAAGATCAAAACTGTCACCCCGAGGACCGTGGGGATAGCGAGCAATAATCTTCTTAAAAAATATCTTCCCATTAAGTTCTCGGCGTGTGTTAAGTAGAAACGCTCAGACCTGAAATTTCGAGAGACCCCCGGATTATTAGCCGGGGGCCTCTACCACTTCGTTCGTAGTTCTTTAATCTACCTGCTAAGGAACAGCCATCGGCGGCAGTCCTGGGAGTTTAGTCACCCCTTATTTATCCAACTTATCGTTCCAGCCAGACGGTTTCATACCTGCCCCACGGGTACCCACCTAGGTCGTGAATCATTATTCCTTTCACACCTACGTGTCCCATCGGAAGTCCGCTTCCTCCACTGGCTATCCAGCCAGGTGGGTTTTCATCCAGCATGTCCATGGCCTTGTTAAAGAGTTCTGCCCGAACAACGGGATCAAACTCTACCAGTAGCCTGTCCAGTATCTGAGAGTCAAACTCGGGGTTGCAGTAGTTGTAATAGTTTCCTTCTGCTCCACACCTGTAAATACCGTTCCACTGTGCTGTGGGATCTGGGACATCAGACCCGGTTCCCGTGACAAATGCTACGTGCCACTGTCCGTCAACCAGGGCCTCGCCTTCCATACCTCTCTCAATAATTTTTATTTCTGAAGTTATCCCCAGAATATCTTCGGCCTGCTGTAGCCAGGCCACTCCAACAACCTCTCCGCCCGCAGGAGTGTTATTCCCGATGGCTTCTATATGGAAGCCGTCGGCGTACCCAGCATCTGCTAGCAGATCTTTGGCAATCTTTATATCAGCTGCTCTACCAGCCTCATCAGTTCTCCAGCACGGTTGTTTGAGAATCTCCGCATCTGACATGTGGTAAGGATTAGCCTTGCTCAACCAACGGGCCTGGTAGTTCGGCAAAGCGATCGCTCCTGCAACTTCCCTGTGATATGTCTTGTCCAATCCACATTGAAGGGCTCTTCTTACCCTGGAATCATCAAACGGCTTCATTTCATTGTTCATCCATAACGCCGAAACACCGTTGATTGGAGGATTGCTGCCGTGGAAGTTCTCCGGTTCTGCCATCGCCTTTTTCCAAGTCTCTTGGTTTCCATTCCAGGTGAAATCGACGACGCTGGTCAAGACCGCGGCACCACGGTTTGCCCAAACGGGAATATGCATGGCCTTAATGCCATCAACGTAAGGAAGAGCCGGGTTCCAGTAGTCCAGGTTGGCCTCCATTTCAAGATATTCACCCTGAACTCGGTCCTTATACTTAAAAGCGCCCGTTCCCGGCGGGATATCCTCTCTAACATTCTGGTCATGCAAGTCTAAAAAGTGCTTCGGATACATTACGGGGTACCCAAAGTGAGGGGCTGCACCCAGTACTTCCACAAACCAGGGAGTTGGGCGCTTAAGCGTGAACTCTACAGTATAAAGATCGTTGAGCTTGACGCTTTCAACGGGTTCAAAACTTTGTTTTATTGATGCCGTGTTGACGCCATCCGGAGGGTTGAGTATCCGGTCGAAAGTAGCTATGACGTCTGCGCCGGTAAATCCGACTCCATCATGCCACTTAGCATTCTCTCTCAAACTGAAAGTATAAGTCAGGCCATCTTCGCTTACTTCCCAGCCTGTTGCGAGATCCGGCACAACTCCTCTTAGACCGTCGCCGAGATTTCGATAGGTTAGATTGTTATAGACATTTGTTATGCCTGTGTAGGCAGGTGCACCCTGGTGAAGGTCAAAGTGAGCCATCTCAATCGGTCCAGCCGTCCGAATGACTCCTCCACGCTTTGGCTCTGAGTCCGAAGAAGCCATCATGTGGCCAAACCACTTTTGATCCATCTTGACCACCACAGGAGTTGCGACCGCGACTATTACCTCTTTTATCTTCTCCACCTCAACGGTCTTCACGACCTCTTTAATTACGGTTTCTCCAGGAACCTCAACAGTCTTAATGACTTCTGTGGTTACGGTTTCACCAGGAACCTCTACGGTTTTAACGACCTCTTTTTCCACGATAATGGTTTCGCCTGGTACCTCTACAGTCTTCACCACCTCTTTCTCTACGAGAATAGTTTCAGGTTCTCCCCCCCCACACGCGATAGCGACTGATACCATGGCGGAAATCAGTATTGCTCCAAGGAACTTTCCATATTTCATGAGACGCCTCCGTTTCTTTTCCTACCTATTTCACTACCATCATGAACGACGAACCAATTACCATAAAATAAGGCATACATGCCTATACTCCTTTCAATCTGCTACATTCCACATACATTCAGCGAATGCTATCAAAACGCCCGTATAATGACAATAAATATCCCAAAAATATCTCAATTATCTACGGGATTATATAATACTCAACATTACATTTTTCGATGACTTTTAATAGATGGGTAGATGAAATAAGGAATCGTGGAAGTGAAAACCGTAAAAACTATAGGTGTTAATAGTAACCAGCCAGTTGGAAGAGGATTTAATTTCCCCTACGACTTAGCTATTAAAGAAACCCCTGACAAATCAAGAATACTCTACCTTTTAAACCGAACTAATTCAGCGTCGAGGATCGGCACACGAATACAATATTTCACTTATGAAGAAACCTGGTTAGGAGAATTCGGTAATCCCCTTGACAACGATGCCGCACAGCTTTCCCGCCCGGTCGCGATGGCATTTAATAGCACTGATGAACTTCATGTCACCGACGAGGCCACGGACGAAATAAAGATATTTGATAATGAAGGAAAATACCTCCGTGCAATTACGTTGGCTCGTGAAGTAAATTCCAGTGACTCTCTACCGTTCGGGCCAGCGGGGATAACGATCGATACAAACGATAATATATATGTCACGTCCCGCTATTTAGGCATCGTTCAAAAATTATCTCCAAGTGGCAATATTATTTTTCAATGGGGTGGCAATGGCTCCAAAGAAGGAGAATTTGACATGCCTTGGGGCATAGCAATCGATTTGGAAGGGAGTTTGTACATTGCAGATTGGAGAAATGACAGAATACAAAAATTTGATAAAGACGGTATTTTTTTACGGTCATACGGGCAACCCGGACAGGCGCCTGGACAGCTAAACAGGCCATCATCCGTGGCAGTGGACCCCAGCGGTAACATAGCCATTGCTGACTGGGGCAACGAGAGAGTTCAAATCTTCGGATCCAACGGAAACATACCCTCGGTACTGGAAGGTGATGCTACTTTATCCCAATGGTCCCATGAATGGCTAAACGTGAATTTAGACGAGAGAGAAGCTAGAAATAGAGCAAATCTACGAACATTAGACCTACCAAAACATCTAGGAAGTTCATACCATGAATCTTCACAGACTGAGCATAAATTTTGGGGACCTGTATCTGTAAAATTTGATGTTGAAGGCCAACTTTATGTAACTGAACACAGCAGACACAGAATCCAAGTTTTTGAACCGGTGGGTGAGATCAACTAATCTATCTGAAGTCGACAAATATGGGGTGGAACCATGGAACAAAATAATGCTGACTTGATCATTCATCTAATGAGCAGGGCTGGTTTTGGAACTACACCGGACGAACTAGATTACTACTCGGGCGCAACTTATGAGGAATTGGTTGAGAATCTTCTCAACCCAAAAGATTCATCGCATATTCCGGACGACATCATTTTCCGTGACCATGTCGATCTTCACGCATCTAGAAGCGGGGTTCCAGCATATTGGGCATATCGGATGATATCAACCAAATCGCCTCTTGTTGAAAAAATGGCCCTTTTTTGGCACGGCTTATTCGCAACGGGCAACTCAAAGCTCAACAACCTAAGAACTATACTGAATCAAATCGATATGTTTAGGAGAGCGGGATCAGGAAGATTCGACGATCTGCTTATAGAGGTTTCAAGAGATCCCGCGATGTTGATCTGGTTGGATAATCAAGACAACGTCGGCGATTCCATCAATGAGAATTATGGAAGAGAAATCCTCGAACTGTTCTCCATGGGTGTGGGGAATTATTCAGAAGATGACATTAAAGAGTGTGCGAGAGCGTTTACAGGGTGGTCAGTGGCGAACTCAGAATATATGTCACTCATGGCACAGAAAGATTCAATTTGGCCGTACGGGCGAATAGTATGGCACTACGACTTTAACACTGAAAACCATGACGGAAAAAGAAAGAACTTCCTTGGCGAATCCGGAGATTTTAATGGAGATGATGTGATTGAAATAATCTGCAGACAGGAATCAACTGCAAAGTTTATCTCAAGACATTTGTACAATTTCTTTGTAGCGGACGAGGTGCCGGTACCGCAATGGAAGGACACACCTCCAAGGGATCCTCAAGCTATAGATGTTTTGGTGCAAGCATATTTTGAATACGACCATGACATCAAGTCAGTTATGAGAGTCTTGCTGACGTCAGATTTTTTTAAGGAAGCAGGCCACCAGAAAGTAAAAAGCCCGGCTGAGCTCGTCATAGGAACTTTACGGCTGAGCGGTGAATACAACGACGACACCAAAGTGGACGCAAGTATTTTCAGCGTCATCGCCGAGTCCGACTATATGGGGCAAGCTTTAGGTAATCCCCCCTCCGTGGAAGGATGGCATACCGGGGAGGAGTGGATAACCAGTGGGGCCCTTGTGGACCGAATAAATTTCGCCTCGAAACATATGGGCGATTTGGAAAATGATGGTGTGAGAAAAATCATCGATAAGATTGCTTCAAAATTAAACGAGGAAACCCACACCTTTACGGAGCTAGTAGAATCCTGCTGTCGATCGGTTGGAATCACTGAAATTTCAAACGACACCAGAACTGCTCTGCTTGAATTCTTATCCATCGACGATGATGAAACTGATGGAGAGGTTCATATGTTAGAAGTGGAATCGGACACCATACTCAGAATACTTAAGTTCATGGTATCGAGCCGAGAATATCAACTTTGCTAATAGGGCCTTGGATTTTTTTTGGACATGTCTTGTGGAAACGTCCTTCACTGAACATTCCATGGCACGGGTAAATTAGCTCAATCATCAGTTGTGCCGCCGCACGACCTTGGACGAGATCAGCGTTCCCATGGAATCAGGACGTCCCGAGTGTAAATTAAGTTCGTAGAGGAAGTACGTGTCTAAAGAAAAAATTATAATCACTAAGATTGAAGTTGTTGAGTTCAATTGCGAATTGGGGCGATCATCAATCGGTGACGGAAGCGGACGCTGGAGGATCCTTGGGGGAATAAGAATTCACACCAATTTGGGCATCACTGGCGAATACATTGGCAGACACCCGTCAGAATACAGCGGCCTAAGGCACTACGCTTCAACACTTATAGGACTAAACCCTCTTCGTAGAGAAAAAATATATACCATCTCCAAACTGGCAACGCGGCAAATCGGCTTCTTGAGCATGGGAGTGCTGGATATAGCTCTATGGGATGTTGCTGGCAAGTATTATGAGGCTCCAATATACGAATTGCTGGGAGGGTATAGAAAGAAACTCCCTTCCTATGCCAGCACATATCAAGGCGAATTCGGTACAGCCTTAGGCACACCAGAGTCATACGCTGAATTCGCGGTCCAGTGTAAAGAGTTAGGGTATCCCGGCTTTAAGATACACCCAATAAAGGGAGCGAGCATAGACTTAGACATTGAAACGGTTTTATCTGTAAGATCTGCTGTCGGTAGTGAAATGGACCTGATGATAGATCCAGCGTGCAACTACAACACTTTCCTAGATGCCCTGAAGGTGGGACGTGCATGTGATGAAGCCAACTATCTATGGTACGAAGATCCATATAGTGACGGTGGAGTTTCTCATCATGGACACTTGCAACTGAAATCACTTATTAGCACCCCACTACTCCAAGGCGAGCATGTTCGTATGCTCGAACCTAACGTAAATTTTATGAATTCTGGCGGTACTGACATTATCAGAGTGGACCCTGATTTCGATGGTGGTATAACCGGCGCTATGAAAATTGGTCATGCGGCTGAAGGGTTTGGAATGGATGCTGAGATACATAATTGTGGCCCTGCCCACAGACATGTGATGGCATCACTTCGAAATAGTAATTACTATGAAATGGCTCTCGTACATCCGGTTGATCCGGCGACCTCAGTTCCCGTTTATGAAGACGGATATTCTGATGATCTTAATTCAATTGACCAGTACGGATGTGTTTCAGTCCCGGAGAATCCGGGATTAGGCGTGACTTATGACTGGACGTATATAGAAAAGAATCGAATAGATTCAGTGATCTATTCTTGAGCCAATCACAGGGTAAAAATGTTAATAGAGTATGCTGGTTCAGAATTTGTAAGGTGAAGTGATGAACAAAGTTCTGGTGTTTCTAATAGTAGGTGCGTTTTTCTTGACGGCGTGTGGAGGTGACTCTAATTCTGCTGCTGCACCAAATCCAAGCAACATACCAACTCCAGGCAAGATGATGTCGTGGGATACTAAAATGGAAGCCAGCGAAGCGATTGCTATCGTAAAGGCTTACATAAAAGACAATTGTGAACCTGATTCGCATTACATTGAAAACCCCGATTTTTTTAACGCTGAAACTAGCATGGGAGGGTGGACGGTGTATTATCGCCATTCTCCTGCGCAGGGTGTTCACTCAACCGGGGAATGGCAGGTTCGCGAAGCTACTAAGTCAGTTAAGGCCATCTGGGATGAAGATTGTTAAAGAATCCCACGGAATCGCTTTTTGAAGAATCACCTAGCAGATAAATCTCAATATTTTCTCTTGAAATAACGAGCTTGAAATGGCTAACACTCGATTTAGAGAAGGACTCAAAGCCATTGGTCCCGCTGAATATTCAGAAGGCATAGTTGCCTCTGGTCATCCATTAGAAGCAAAGGCTGGCCTTGAAATTCTGAGGAACGGCGGGAATGCAGTGGATGCAGCAGTGGCCTCGGCATTCGTCGCAGATCTGGCAGAGCCTGCTATGTGTGGCCTCGGTGCTCACGGTGTCATGTCGATATATTGGGCCGAAACTCAGAAATCCACCGTGATAGATTTTTATGATCTCGCCCCAGCCGCTGCATCTACATCTATCTACCAGTCAATTGATGGCCAATTCAGCGAGAAAACAAAAGCCCTTGGTTATCCCTCTGTGAAAGACGATCGTCAGTTCTATGGACACAGATCTGTAATGGTTCCAAGCCAAGTCTCTGGGCTTTGTGCTGCCCACGGCTTGTTTGGGTCTCTTCCACTCTCTGATTTAGTTAAACCAGCCATTTCTCTGGCAAGGTCTGGTGTAGCAGTTGATCAAATAATGAGTCGGTACATAAGTCTTACTAAGCACGTGTGGCAAAAGTATCCTGAAATGGGTACCACATTTCTTAAAGAAAAGGGCGAACTTGTGGTCCGAAAAGACCTATCCAACACTCTTGAACTCATCGCGGACTATGGGGCAGACATCTTTTATCGAGGAATTATTGCAGACCGGATCATAGACGACATGAAAACCCATGAGGGTATTCTTTCAGCAGATGACCTCGCGTCATATGAACCAATAATTTACGATTCTGAGCAATATACTTACAAAAATTGCTCATACGTTACTGGCGGAAACGTAACACTGGTGGAAGCACTAAACATATTAGAGTGCTTCGACATTCAACCAACTGACAGAGATCGTCTTGAGACAATTCACTTGATGATCGAAGCGATGAAGCTCTCATGGGCGGACACCCTGGCTTACGTCGGGGATCCCAGACGCAACGATAGCCCTTGGGAAGGCCTCACTTCCAAAGATTACGCTCTCATCAGGGCCAAAGAAATTGATCTTCACAGAGCGACCCCTTTCCCTAAAATAGGTGATCCGTGGATATTTGACGAGAGGCAACCTCCCGAGCATCAAGCATGGCCGTTGGATAATTCCAGAGATAGGAGCGGAAATACTACAAAAGTTGTCACGATGGATAGAGACGGCAATGTGGTTTCTCTCATCACCAGCTTAGGGACCTACTTTGGTTCACAAGTCATCGTTCCTGAAACTGGCGTTCTTTTGAATAACAGCATGCACCGCTTGGACCCAAGACCAGGCTACCTAAATTCAATAGGCCCTCGACAAGGGATGCAACGTTTAACCGCAAGCGTTATCACGTTCGAAAAAGATTCACCATCTGCCGCGCTAGCAGGTTCATTGAGCATATTTTTAGGAGGAATGGGTTTTCATCCATTAGTAAACATGTTGGATTTCAAAATGGATATTCAAGGGGCTATCAATGCGCCACGGTTTCACCCTGTGGGCAATGAGGTTTGGGTCGACGACCAAATGAGTTCGGATATTATCAGTGGCCTCCAGGAAATGGGACACAAGTTGTCGGTTAAGAGACAGCGATTCGGCAACACTTATTTTGGAAACCATGTTGGGATAAGCTACGACAGAGTGAGTGGCAAGATCTACGGAGGAATGGACGTTCTTCACAACAACGCAATTCAAGGTCTCTAGGCCAGATTATAACAATGGAAAAGCTAAAACTTTTCCATTGTGACCTGTGGTCTAATAGGCCTTAAGAGTTTTGGCTTTTCCGTGAAAAAGACTCCATATCAAGTTGCATATTTAGGAATAGATAGTCTTGAAAAGTTTTCTCCGATAGGCTTGTACATGAAAATGGTTTGAATGTTGAAGAAGCTAATAGCGGGACTTCTTACCCGCAAAAGTACCCTCACTTCTGGTTCCATTGCATCAGTTCCTCCATATTCTCAATCGATCATTAAGTGGTGGAAAATCCCTAACAGGGCTCGGAAAGACGGGAAATCCCGACTACTTCTATTTGCTTTACTCAGTTCGGGTCTGGGTGTTTTGTTGCTGGGTATCTTCAGTATTGGTGTCTACTACGATATTTCGATACCTGGGCAAGCACCTACAAGCAATTTAACGGCAATTCTAGAACCAACTGAGTTAGACAACATATTGAAAGGTTCGAAGCAATGGAATTTAGGGTTTGATAGCGACCCTTTGGTTGCGACGCCCGCTGAACACGAAGGTATCCTTTATGTGATAGCAGGAAGAACGAACGATAGTGGACGCCTTCTAGCACTAGATGCTTTGGATGGATCCTCAATCTGGAACCGCGACCTATTTGGAGTATCAGATTATTCTCCAGTGGTGGCAGGTGATCTGGTATTTGCAGTTTTGCGGTCAGGTGAGGTATTTGGATTAAACCGCTTCACGGGAAACTTAATATGGTCATTCCAAGCCGATTCATACACTCATGGACCTGCCGTTGTGAAAAACGGGGTCCTTTACTTGGCCTCAACTATGATATATGCCCTTGACGCGCATTCAGGAGAACTCAGATGGAGTCGCAAGGTAAAAGGGAATGTCAATAGTCATCTTGCAATTTCAGACGGGGCGCTGGCTGTTATGAGCTTCGAAGGAGACTTAAACCTGATGAGTTTAAAACACGGCAATCACAGGCTGACTTATCCTGTCTGGTTCGGAACTTACCCCAAACCTTTGGCCCATAACGGGACGTTGGTATTAGCCGGAAATAATGCTTCTGTCATCGCCATCGATATGAGCGTAAGAGAACTTCCTTTTGAACGAATAATTAAATCTATTTGGGCTACTCTTTGGATGTGGGATATGGCCCCGAGACCAGGATCCCCTAAAGGTTATTTGTGGCATAGCACTAAATTACAGGGTGTGAGAGCTTACCCTGTAGCTGCTGATGACAACTCGGCTTATGTGGGCATCCGTCATGCTGATGCCTCAGGAACGATTGTGGCCCTCGATATAAATAATGGGAATACCGAATGGATAAAACACTTCGATTCGGCTCTAACGACAAGCGCGGCCTTTGTTGACGATTTCTTATTGATTTCAACCAGATCCGGAGGACTACACTTAATAGACAAATATTCCGGGGAATCGCTTTGGAATTTCGAGATAGGAAGTAAGTTAGAAACTGCTCCAGCCCTAGGTATAAATGGAATTGTTGCTGTAACCACTGGGGGAAAGATAATTGCTATACGTTAGGGATAAGGATTTTCTAATTCCTCCACTTCATAGGCAAAGCGTTAAACCCGTGGGGCAGCTCACTCAAACTGACCATGCACTGGATCGTCAAATCCCGTCAAAACGAGAATTTAGATATTACTCCAGTTGATAAGAATTATTAAGTTAGATGCTAATAACTATAGAATTATCTATCCTCGCATTTTATGTAACTATTTTTAGTATTATCAAGATGAATATTGTTGCTTTTCAACCAACGACATATATTTGAAGGATATCTCTGGAGAATAAAAAACTTTTGCCGTGCTTATATAATCTATTCACGTATTGAATACTCATATTAAAAAGTCCCAACATATCAAACTGCTAGTCGGGATTGGTTGGACCAACATGGTTCTACAAGAATCCTCATAACTAGGCTAAAGATGATCATGCAGAAATTGTCTTCAAAAGAGAGGTGCGTAATAGCAAAGGTAAATGAAAAGAAATTAGTTGTGGTTCAACTTTCAGGCGGAAACGACGCGTTGAATACAGTGATTCCATACAACGACGGAGATTACTATGACAACCGCCCACAAGTTCACATTGATCCCGATAAAGCTTTGAAACTGGATGCCAATTTGGCCATGAATCCGAGCATGACCGCGATAAAGAGATTATGGGATGAAGGAAAGGTGGCGGTCATCAACGGAATTGGATACCCGGAGCCCAACAGATCTCATTTTCGTTCAATGGATATTTGGCACACCGCAGAGCCTACGAAAGTGTTGACAGAAGGATGGATTGGTAAGGCTCTTAGAGAACTTGATCCGAAAAGTGAAAATGTTCTTGGAGGAATTAATTTTGGAAGAGGCTTGCCTAGAGCTATGTCTTGCCCAGGTGTACCAGTGGCGTCGGTTGGAAATTTGGACACCTACGGGCTTTTCCCATCCGTTTCTGACCTCCAGGACAGAAATGACCTATTGAATGTGTTCTCCCAGATGTACGGAGGGGCTCAAGGCAGGGACGCTGTTTCAGAATTTCTGAGTCAGACAGGGGAAGATGCGATGGTAGGGGCGGACATATTGAGGGAAGCTCCCAATAAATATTCCTCAAGTGTCGAGTATGCCGCGAATCCTCTGGCCAACAGTCTGAGGGATGCCGCGCGTGTCATGTTTTCAGATGTTGGGACAAAGGTCTTCTATACGCAGCATGGGAGTTTTGACACTCATGGAGGCGAGCTGCCCGTTCACTCAAAGCTATGGGACGATGTCTCCTCTAGTATAGGAGATTTCGTAGATGATGTTCGTGAACACGGCTACGGAGACAGCACGGCAATTCTGGTGTTTTCCGAGTTTGGACGGAGGGTAAAGGACAATGGGTCGGGTACGGATCACGGTTCTGGGGGAGTTGCTTTCCTGATAGGGGAGTCAGTTAAGGGAGGTTTATATGGGCAGTATCCTTCGTTGAAAGAGAGTAATCAGCTAAACGGAGACTTGTGCGCGAACAACGATTTTAGGTCCGTATACACAGACATTCTCGAAGATTGGTTTCAGGTTGACTCCGTGCCAATAGTTAACGGCACTTTTGAAAAATTCGATTTTTTCGAATGCTAAGTAAAATAATAGATTATTCTCAATAAATCCGAAGTTTAAGGACGAGTCGAAAATATTATGGTATGTGCTCAAGACACAACTGAACAAAGATCTTTGATGGCACATCTCACAAGGAGAATTGGTTTTGGAGCTACTCAGGCTGAATTGGATAAACTTGAAACACAAAATTATGAAGATGTCGTAGATGATTTACTGGATCCTGGGGAATCAAATCACTTACCCGACGAATTGGTCCTTCGATATCATACTGAGGTGCATGAGCAACGTGTCGGCCCGTGGTCAGCAAAGCAGTGGCTTTATCGGATGGTGACTACGGATACTCCAATTGTTGAAAAAATGGCTTTGTTCTGGCATGGGATATTTGCAACTGGGTACGCAAAAACAAACCAGGCTCGTGCACTGGCGGTTCAGATTGACATGTTTAGAAAATTTGGACTGGGGAAATTCGACCTTCTGTTAGAGGAGTTATCCAAGGACCCCGCAATGATAATTTGGTTGGACAACCAGGACAACCATAAAGGAGCCATCAATGAAAACTTCGGGAGGGAAATCCTAGAGTTGTTTTCAATGGGAATCGGCAGCTATACGGAAAACGATATTAAGGAATGTTCTAGAGCATTTACCGGATGGACTCTCAAAAACGCTGAGTATATGTCCGTTAGGGCGATGAAGGATTCCATTTGGCCATATGGAAGAATTTCCTGGCACTATGAATATCGTGAAGATGACCATGACGACGGCGTGAAAACATTTCTCGGTGAAACAGGAAAACTCAACGGTAGCGATATAGTGAGAATAATCTCCAAACAGAGGGTTGCAGCTGAGTTTATATCAAGGCACCTATATGATTTTTTTGTAGCAGATGAAGTACCGGTTTCCCAATGGCCCTACACCGCCCCCAAGGATCCCAAAGCTATCGCGACCTTGGCCGATGCGTATTTGTCGAATGATCATGATCTGAAGGAGGTGTTGAGAGTTCTTTTGAAGTCTGAGTTTTTCAAGAATTCAAGATATGAAAGGGTCAAGTGTCCTGTGGAATACGTAGCTGGCTGCCTAAGGGTTAGTAGCGCTGTTAACAAACCTACCCTGCTGATGAATGAAGCTGTCAGTGTAATGGAATATATGGGTCAGAGTCTTTTAAATCCACCGTCCGTAGAAGGCTGGCATGAGGGAACGGAGTGGATTAACAGTGGCTCAATTGTTGAGAGGGTCAATTTCGCTTATGAGGTTTGGGGAAACAGTGGATCGATTGAGGTGAAAGATATTACGGATAGATTATCTGTTGACGGTGACATGTATGCTGAGGAAGTTGTGCAGTCATGTCTGAATTTCATGGGGCCTCTTGAGTTAACGGAGGAGGCAACCAAGTATGCCATCATTGATCACGTTTCTCGAAATGGGTTAATAAAATTCGGAGATAAATCTAGCAAGACAAGATCTCAGGCAGAAGAAAGAATTGCTGAAATCCTGGCCCTAGTAGCGGCTTCAAAAGAATATCAGCGAGCCTGACTAGGATCATTTTTCGGTCTTTACATTGACGGAGGGGATTCCGCGAGAAGCCAATATTCTCCATGACTAATAAAACGATTGCAGAGCGGGCTGTATACGATAAAACAATAGGTATCGTGAATAACAATCCTCTTGGTAGAGGGTTCGCTCATCCTATCGATCTCGCGTATAGGAATGGTGAATTATTTGTTTTGAATAAACATCCCGTATTTGCCAGAGTGGGAGTTTGCAATTACCGGGAAGATTATCTCAGGGAATTTGGAACATATGGACATGGAGACGGACAATTCTGGTTGCCAACAGGAATTGCAGCTAGCGATGATGGACATATCTTTGTGTGTGATGAATTTCATAACAACGTGTCTGTGTTCAAAGTTTCGGGCGAATTCGTGACAAATTGGGGGCGCAAAGGTTCAGAATCGGGTCAGATTGATGGGCCTTCGGGAGTAGCGATCAGCCAAGATAAAAATATCTTAGTTGTTGATCAAAATAATCACAGAATTCAAGAGTTTACGGTTGAAGGGGCCTATGTCAGATCGTGGGGTGAATTCGGAACCGGGCCTGGCCAGTTAAATCAACCGTGGGGAATCACGACCGGAAAGGATGGGAGTGTATACGTCGCGGACTGGGGTAATGATCGAGTACAACAATTTGATACACAGGGAACAATTATCGGTAGCTTTGGAGGACCAACTGAAGATGAAGGGGGCTTACACCGTCCGTCAAAGCCTGCTGTAGACGAAGACGGGTACGTATATGTTTCAGATTGGGGAAATGAATCGGTAAAGATATATGCACCTGACGGACGATACATACAAGGTCTTAGGGGCGAAGCAACGTTATCAAAATGGGCAAATGAGTTTCTGGACGCCAACCCAGACGAATCGATCCAAAGAGACATATCGAATTTGATGCCCGATCTGCCTGACCATTTCAATACCCCATATCTAATTTCTACTCAAATTGAATCTTACTTCTGGGGCCCTTCCTCCGTGATAATTGATAAAACCCATAGGCTATACGTGGTTGAGTCATCTAGGCATCGTATACAAGTCTTTAATCTTGTTTAATTAGAAGTCGAGTCGGGCACCACACTTAGTAGAGGTTATTTCTGTTAACCGCAATTAAGCGGAAAAACTAATGGAATGGCTGTTAAAAGCAATACCAACCTAGAATCACGTTAATTATTGGAATTTCAACATAATTCTTGACAACGTGTAACTGTGTATCGTAGCTTTAGTTCGATGGCGCTTGATGTTTCACTTTTTTTGGTGGAGTCATGCTGCCCGATACTTGTTAGATTAGAAAGGATGAATGCGGCAATATTGGAGACGAAATTAATGTATAAAACATCCCGAATCCTTAAGTTAGCTCTTCTCGCTAGCCTTGTTGCAGCGATGGCTCTAATGATCTCTTGTACCAGAGAGATAGAAGTTCCCGGTGAAACGATCATCGTGGAGAAGGAAGTTGTCAAGACTGTTGAGGTCCCCGGCCAGACCGTAACA
>Ga0187827_10004117_pt1 | contig 18076 bp, 18 predicted proteins | sample ETNtaG_39_FD_167969 | JGI IMG/M metagenome (GOLD analysis project Ga0187827, IMG submission 167969) | Marine microbial and viral communities from oxygen minimum zone, Eastern Pacific Ocean - ETNP2014_SV_150_PacBio MetaG (Illumina Assembly) | ecosystem: Environmental > Aquatic > Marine > Hypoxic... | reverse complement strand
GGTAATCTCTCGAGAGGCTGAACCGATGGAAATACTGCTCACATTATTGTTGATGCTAGTTCTACTCGTGCTTAAGGGCTTTTTCTCGGGCTCAGAGATCGCCATGGTCAATGCGGATAAAGTTAAGTTGAACGCTATGGCGGGCAAGGGTCACAAGGGCTCACGTATGGTGCTCGATGAATTTCGCAGTCCGGAGATGCTTCTTGGTACTACCCTGGTAGGGACAAACATTGCCACCGTCGTGCTGACTACGGTTGGGACGCTGCTGATGATCGGATTGCTTGGGGAGGGCGGGGAGTGGGTCGCTTTTTTAGTGTTTACACCCCTGTTTCTCATCTTGGGTGAGGTGGTACCCAAGAGCGTTTATCAGCATCGCTCCACCGAGATTGCACCACGGGCAATCTACCCTCTTCGGGTATTCCGCTACCTTTTCTACCCGGCGGTGATTACATTTTCCCGCATTGCGCGCATTGCGGCGCGGGTTTTCGGTGGGGGGCGGGTGGAACAGAATGTCTTCATGACCCGCGAGTTAATCCGTTCTGTCGTTGAGATGGCCGAGCGCACCTCCAGCGTAGATGCCTTCGATCAAGGCCGCATCCGCAGGGTGATCCGTTTTGCTGATACCACCGTGGGGGAAACGATGATTCCCATTGCCGAGGTGACCGCTATCAACCAGACCAAGTCGTCCCGCCGGGCGGTGGCCATGGTGCGTAACCGCGGCTACAACCGTCTGCCGGTGTATCACCGCAATATCAGCAATATCGTAGGCATCGTCACTATCACTACTTGGGACATGATGGACTCTGATCTGCTGGAAAAACCACTTGAGAATCTAGTTAAGCCTGCGCTTTACATCTCGCCACGCCAGACCATCGATCAGTTACTACCACTTCTAAGGAAGCGTGATGATCATATGGCAGTAGTCGTAGATGAGTTCGGTTCGGCCACCGGCATGATCACAATGGAGGATATCATCGAGGAAGTCGTGGGCGAGATCGATGTGGGTTACGACTTTGACGAATACACACCCAAGAAGCGCCACCAATTGGAAGAGGTCGAAAGTGACGTTTACGTGATGGATGCACGAGTGCCCATCTCAGAGGCTAACGAAGTGCTGGGCGTACATTTCTCTGACCGTGAAGCCCACACCATTGGGGGCCTGGTTACCGCACGCTTACGGCGTATCCCCAGAGTGGGCGATAACATCGAGGAAGCGGGCTTTCGGATTACAGTGGAGGCGGCTACTGAGCGTGCCGCAGTACGTCTGAAGGTAGTGCCGGCCTGGGAAGCGTGAGTCAGAATCAACCGAGAGTTGACAAGGACCTTGTAATCCTCGATATACCATAACGTAAGTCATATTTTCGGACAGTTTTGCTTTTTTAGTTACAACAGCATCCGTCCGGCATCCAGCAGGGGCTGCACGAGTAGTTTGAGCACCAGCATCAGTGCAATAAAGACAATAATGGGCGAGAGATCGAGTCCACCAGTTGCTGGCAGTAACCGTCGGGCCGGGGCCAGCAACGGCTCGGTAAATGAACTCAGCAACTTCGCCATCGGGTGATGCACCCTGCCACTGACCCAGCTGAGCAGAGCCCGTACAAAAATGCTGAACACGATTACGTAGACCGTTAGTTTGAGCAGTTCAGCGATGCTCAGAACCACTACCCCGGCAAAGTGAGGTGTGTGCCCAAGCAGCAGTGCGGTGAGGCCTAGGCGAAGCCCCTCAAGAATCACCAGCAAAATTACGGCCGCGAGATCAATCCCCCATAGGCCAGGTACAATCTGGCGTAGCCGCACCAGCGGCGGGTTAGTCGCCTTGACGATAAACTGCGACAGCGGATTGTAGAAATCGGCGCGCGTGAGTTGCAGCAAAAACCGCAGCAAGACAATTAGGGTATAAAGGCCCAGCGCGGTATCGACTAAAAAAAGGCTAGCGTCCGAAAAATATCCCCCTGCCATCAGGCCTGCCCCAGTAAGGTCGCCAACTCACTAGAGCGTTTACGCGCTGCGGCAACCGCTTGCCCTATGGTTTCGCTAACCCCGGCTATGTCCAAAGTACCAATGCCCGCCTCGGTGGTGCCACCCGGCGACGTAACGCGTTCGCGCAGAGTACCCGGGCTTTCGCTTGACTCTAGTGCCAGGCGGGCAGCACCAAGCGCGGTTTCCAGGGTTAGCAGGCGCGCGGTATTGGCATCCAGGCCCTCGCGTATTGCGGCATTTTCTATGGCCTGCATCAGATAAAAAAAGTACGCCGGCCCGCTACCTGAGACAGCGGTAACAGCGTCCATCAGGGATTCGCTGCTTACCCACACCGTGGTGCCGACTGCCCGCATGATCGATTCCGCGAGGTCGCGTTGTGTCTGGTTTGCATACGTATTGGCAAAAAGTGCGGAGATACCGGCTCCAACAAGCGCCGGGGTATTGGGCATGACCCGCACCAGAGCTGAACCACTCCCGGTCCATCTTTCGATGCTGGTTGTGGTGATGCCGGCGGCAACGGAGATCAAAAGGGGCTTTCTTGTAGTGATGAGATTTACAAGCGGCGTCAGCGCCTCGCGCAGCACCTGGGGTTTGACTGCGAGCATGAGCACGTCTGCCTGTTCTGCCGCGGCAGTATTTTCGGCAAAAATACTTACCCCGAAATGCTCGTGAAGTGCAGTGCGAGTCTCAGGGTGCGGTTCAGCTACAGATATGTTTTGCAGCGGCGTGCCGGCGTTGATCAAGCCGCCAACCAGGCTATGAGCCATGTTGCCGCCGCCGATAAATGTGATCCGTGTGTTTTCCATGTTGGCCACGATTGAGCCTTTCAGGTTTGCATAGTAACAGGCACTTTAGGCCCGTGCCGTTGTCGGGGTCCGAAGATTGCCGTACCGATGCGCACATGTGTCGCGCCTTCGGCCACCGCGGCTTCGAGGTCATTGGTCATGCCCATCGAAAGGCAATCCATTTCAGTGCCCAACTCCTCATTAACTGTTGATTGAAGTTCACGCAGGCTAGCGAAGATGGCTCGTTGGCGCTCGACAACCTCCTCTGGCGAGGGAATCGCCATCAAGCCACGCAGGTGGATATTGGGAAGTTCACTTAAAGCGTTGACCAGATCTTTCACCGCATCCGGGGAGATGCCGGCTTTGCTGACTTCATTTTGCAGATTCACCTGCAGCAGAACATTGAGCTGGGGCATACCGCTTGGCCGAAGCTCAGATAGCCTCCGGGCAATTTTCAGTCGGTCGATACTATGCACCCAGTCAAAGTTATAGGCGATGTCACGACACTTGTTACTCTGAATTGGGCCTATGAAATGCCATGTGCAGTCAAGGTCTGCAAGTTCCGGGATCTTGCCGAGTGCATCCTGCACCTGGTTTTCACCAAAGTCTTGCTGGCCTTCACCAGCTACGGTGCAGATATCCTGCGCCGGGTAAGTCTTACTAACCGCCACCAGGCAGACACTGCCTTCAGTCCGGTCGAACCGGTCCTCGGCGGCACGAAGGCGCTCGATCAGCGCGCGGTAGCGAGTAGCGAGATCATTCTGGGTCTGGGTGAGCATGTCAATGTGTGCAATCGGGCCATCGACCCGCTGTCGGGACGTCGTGCAGGAAGTCGGAAGAGATTATACTGACCAGGCACCAACATTTGGCGTTGCGCGACCCAGTTGATCGTCATCTATGAGCTTCTCTGAATTTCTGGCCTTTGCCGTTAAGAATGGCGCCTCGGATATCCATCTGAGCCGATGCTTATCCGTATCGACGGCAATATTCGGCGAATCAAAGTGCCGCAGATCTACGGCATGATCCAGAGTGCCCGCGAAGCCGGCATGACAACTCTGGATCAATCTCTGGACGGTCTTGTTAGTCACAGTCTGATCACATATGAGACAGGCCGAGCACTGGCGGTGGGCCCGGCGAAATTCGAGTAAAGATGGTTTCGTCGAATCTGGGTTTCCACTATCCGTTGAAACCGCGGCAAGAAACCGCGGCCAAGATACTAATTGAACAGGAGCGGGTGTGGCGGAAAAAGCCATCGCTGAGGGCAATCTACGCGAGTTATTTCCAGGCGGTATTCAGCTATTGCCTGCCTGGGAAAACCCTGGAGGTTGGGGCTGGATTCGGTGGTTTAAAAAATTGTGGCTATGAGGTTATCTCCACAGATGTAGTCAGTATGCCCACCGTGGATGTGGTATCGGATGCTCAGTCTCTGCCTTTTGCAAGTGGGTCTTTTGAGAATATTGTCGCGATCGATGTTTTTCATCATCTTGAGCGACCTATTCGATTTCTACGGGAAGCGCGACGAGTGCTTGGATCTAATGGTCGGCTCGTTATGCTTGAGCCGGGAATTACTCCCGTGAGTCATTGGTTTTATCGCAGATTTCATTCAGAGCCTGTTGTGATGGGTGCAGATGTACTCGCTGATGGTCCCGTGGACCGAAGGCGAGATCCTTTTGCTGCAAACCAGGCTTTCGCCACATTGTTAGTTACTCGATTTAAAGAGGAACTGCAGGCAACTGTTCCGAGAATGAATATTCGTAGCTACCGGTGGCTGGGTTCTCTGGCGTATCCATTATCCGGAGGGTTTCAGGACTGGTGTCTCGTGCCCCAAGCGCTCACCCGTCCGGTGCTTGCCTTGGAATCAATGATTGATTCGGTCCTGGGCCGTTGGTTGGGTTTTCGCATTCTTGTAATCTTGGAGAGCGACTCATGTAAGAGTCTTAAAAACAGTTGCGAGAATTCTTGATGGATGCACTCGATCTTTTCAGGTTGATGATCAGTAAAGGAGCGTCTGATCTATTTTTCACAGTGGGGGCTCCGCCTAGTCTCAAGGTCGACGGATAGATGCTGCCCGTGAGGACTGATGCTCTGACGCCAGAGAATTCTCGCCAGTTGGCCTACTCACTCATGAGTGATGCCAAGCGCCGTTAGTGGGTGATCTCATCCTAAAACGGGAAATCGGTGGAACCCGCGATGCCATTGAAAAATCCGCAAGTGAAGGAATGGTAACCTTTGACCAATCGCTTTTTGATCTTTTTGAGAAGGGCCTGATCACTTATGAGGATGCGATGCGCGGTGCCGATTCACAAAATAATCTGCGTCTCAAGATCAAGCTAGAAGGAAAAATGGCGAAAAGCCAAAAGGATTTAGGTTCGATCTTTAAAAATATTCAATTCTAGTCTCCGCGGTCTCCTGGTGTAACACTTCAATTGGTCAAGCAATTGTAGGTCAGGAGAGGCGCAAATATTTGCCCCCCCTATCCTGTTTCAGATGACTGTGCCGAGATATACTGAGTCTCAGAATCCGACGCCGAAATAAAGTTCCAATCGCTCTGCAACAAAGTCGAGCATTTCTGTTGTCAGTCCGGGGTAGACGCCAAGCCAAAATGCCTGATTCATAATGGTATCTGTGTTCTGAAGGTCACCGACTATTCGGTAATCGAGGTTCTTGAAATAAGGTTGTTTAGTTAGATTTCCGGCAAAGAGTAGCCGAGTGCCAATCTTGTGTTGATCGAGGTACTCAAGAAGATCTTTGCGATGCGTGCCTGCACCATCTCTCAAGGTGATGGGGAAACCAAACCATGAAGGGTTTGAATGCTCTGTTGCTTCGGGCAGGATAAGAAAATCTTTTAACCCATGTAGTTTTTCCGACAGGTAGGCAAAGTTGTTCCTGCGTTTTTGAACAAATTCATCAATTCGCCTTAGTTGAGATAATCCACACGCAGCCTGAACATCGGTAATTTTCAGGTTATACCCAAGGTGAGAATAGGTATATTTGTGATCGTAGCCTTTTGGAAGGTCGCCCAGTTGCCAATCAAAACGTTTGCCGCAGGTATTGTCTTTGCCGGGTTCACAGTAACAGTCTCGGCCCCAGTCGCGAAACGATTCAACTAATACAGCAAGCTGTGAGTTATTCATAAATACAGCTCCCCCTTCGCCCATTGTGATGTGGTGCGCAGGGTAGAAACTCAAAGTGCCGATATCGCCAAAAGTGCCGACTCGCTCGCCTTTATATTCAGATCCTAACGCATCACAGCAATCCTCAATAAGCCAAAGATTCTTATTCTTTGCAAATTCAGTGACTGCATCAAGTTGGTATGGGTTACCGAGGGTATGGGCGATCATTATCGCCCGCGTTTTATCTGAAAGTGCATCGGCAAGGTGGTTGACAGAAATGTTATACGTGGGGATATCGACATCAACAAACACAGGGATAAGACTGTTGTGAATAATAGGGTTTACTGTCGTTGGGAAACCGGCAGCGACTGTAATTACCTCATCTCCAGATTTCAGCCGCCGATCACCGAGCTTTGGTGAAGTCAAAGCGGTTAAAGCGAGTAGATTTGCAGAAGAGCCTGAGTTCGTGGTGATCGCATGCTGTACGCCGATATAATTGGCAAGATTTTCTTCAAAAGCCTCGTTAAATCGGCCTGTGGTGAGCCAGCCATCGAGAACTGCTTCAACCATAGTGGCAAGATCAGCTGGCGTCAGAACTTTTCCTGACGCAGGAATGGGGGTTATTCCAGGATTAAAATCCGTTTCAATATCAGTTGATCTGCCATAATCGCGAACAAGATCAAGAATTCGATTTTGTTGAGTTAGAAATTCGTTTTCCATTTAACATTCTTTCGTAATTTGAGTTATGCACATTTCTGAGCCAGATGCGCCTCAAATGATCTTGACAGAAGATCTGGACAATATCTACCGTATCGATGTGCCCTTATGGTCGGAACTGGATAATTCAAGAATCTTTCTTACGGGCGGGACAGGTTTTTTTGGCTGTTGGCTACTGCGTAGTTTAGTGCATGCCATTCGGCACTATGGGATAAGCATAGACGTCACTATTCTTTCTCGGGATCCTGACGCATTCCGAATTATAGAGCCGGAGTTGGGCCAGTGTTCTGAGTTTCATTTCCTTAAGGGGGATATCACTAACTTCGTATTTCCCGAAGGTATTTTCGATTATGTGATTCATGGGGCAGCGGATTCCAGTAACTGGGTCCTACAAAATGATCCAGTCCGAATGTGCAAGTCAATTATCAATGGAGTGCAGCGGGTTTTGGATTTTGCCTGTAGTGTCTCGGGCCCACGGGTGTTATTTCTCAGTTCAGGGGCAAGTTATGGTGGAGAGCATCCTGAGAGCTGTCCAATTCATGAAGAATGGGCCGGTAATGCCATTGATGTACTGGATATCAAAAGAGCTTATACAGAGACGAAGCGGGCCAGTGAAATGTTGTGCACTGTATATCGTCACCAAAAAAATCTCGACATCGTTATTGCGCGTTGTTTTTCTTTTATCGGCCCAGGGCTGCCCTTGGATGCGAATTACGCGATTGGAAATTTCATCGGTGACGTGTTGGCTGGAAGAAAAGTTCTTGTCAGAGGGCATGGTTTAGAGAAGCGCTCATATCTTTATACATCAGATTTGGTGGTCTGGTTATGGACTCTTCTGATTCGCGGCCGAAGTGGAAGTATTGTGAATGTGGGCTCAGATACAGCCTACACGATTGCAGAGGCGGCAAGGTTGGTATCAGAGGTCTTGGGGGGGGCAGGAATAGATATCAAGGGGGAAGAATCCTCGGGAAATACCACAGCAAGTTATGTGCCTTGTGTTGCCACGGCTCAGGAGTTGTATGGGTTAACACAAAATGTTGACCTCAAAGAATCAGTCAGGAGAACAGCACTTTGCTATGACTGGTCGGCTGAAAGTTAGTGCGGACACTCCCGACGTGCAGCCAAACCGACAGCCGATAACCTTTTTCAGGATGCAGATAAACAACAGTGAATAAAGAGAATATTGATCTCGCGGGCGCTTTGGAAATTGTTAAGAATTCGATTTCCGATCCAGCGGCTGGGTTGCCCAAAGCGGTGTTTCGATTTATCAGCGAAATTACGCCGTTGGTCAATGTTGATCTTCTGATCCTGGATTCCGTGGAGGGTGTGCTTTTAACCTGGCGACCGACCGGAAATTATCCAGCGGGTTGGCATCTACCTGGCGGGATTATTCGTGTAAAAGAGTCATTTGAGAGCAGAGTGGAGCAGGTAGCTAGGAACGAGCTTGGGGTCGGTGTTTCGGAGTGTATTGGCCCGATTGATATCAATCAGATGATTCATCCCGAAGCGAAAGCTCGGGTGCATTTCGTTTCTTTGCTCTACAGAGTGAAGATTTCAGGAGCGCTCGATGAGAAAAATCGTAGCCGAGATGTGAAGCCGTTAGACGGTCAGTGGGCGTGGCATAAAAAGTGGCCGCATGATCTTTATGGCCCCCAAAGTATCTATCGTCGACATCCCTTAAGTTGAACTATGGTGTCTATTAGGTCCCGGATATGCTTCAAGGTAGAATCGAACTGAAATCATGCCCTCATGGAACAGTCGGAGTTTAGTTAATGAGCATGCTAAGCCTAAATAAGCCCTTGGTCATCTTTGAGATGGCAAATAATCATATGGGAAGTGTGCAGCATGGACTTATGGTGATTAAAAAATATGCAGAAATGATATCGGATTATCCTTTTGATTTTGCATTTAAATTCCAATTTCGGCAATTGGAAACATTCATTCACCCGGATTATCAGGCTCGGACCGACCTAAAAAACGTGAAGCGGTTTTCTGAAACCACATTAAGCAAAGATGAGTTCCACCAGATGTTTGAGTTGGTGAAGCATTGTGGTATGCAGGTTATCGTTACGCCTTTTGATGAAGCGTCGGTCGATGTCGCGGTTAACATGAATGTCGATGCGTTGAAGGTGGCAAGTTGTTCACTTACGGACTGGCCACTACTTGAAAAAATCGTACTGCCTGACTCTACCACTATCGTGTCGACAGCAGGAGCGAGTCTCCCCCAGATAGACCAGGTCGTTAGTTTCTTCCAGCATCGCGATCGAAACATTGCTCTCATGCACTGTGTTGGTGAATATCCAACCGCAACCGATCATTTACAGTTAAATCAGATCGCGCTGCTGCAAAAGCGATATCCCACTATTCCGATCGGTTATAGCACCCATGAGCACCCGGATAATGTTAGAGCAGTGAGTATCGCTTTGGGATTGGGGGCCAAGATACTCGAAAAACATGTTGCTGTCGAAACTGAACAGTTCAAGAAGAATGATTATTCAGTAACTCCAGGTCAAGCGCGCGAATGGCTGGACAGAGCGAGTGAGGCGTATCAAATGCTGGGTGAGGAGCAGGAACGCCATTCAATTTCAGACAAAGAGGCTAAAGACCTTCGTCAATTCCAACGTGGAGTCTTTTTGAAGCATAGCGTGCCCCAAGGACATATCTTGGGGGATGCTGACGTATTTTTTGCGTTTCCGTGTATCCCTGACCAACTTCTGGCAAATGACTGGTCAAAGTACATGACATACGAAACCAATCGACCGCTAGAAGAAAACGTATCCTTGATGAAGGAGGATGTCCGCAATACTAGCAAGCGAGAAGCGGTATACCAGATTTGCCAAGAAGTTAAATCTTTACTGAAGCAGGCGGGTATCGTTTACCCTGGTGGGGTTGAATTGGAAATTTCACATCATTACGGGATTCAAAAATTCAACGAGACAGGAATTGCGATGTTGACCGTAGTAAATAGGGAGTACTGCAAGAAGATAATTATTGTTCTTCCGGGCCAGAACCATCCCGAGCAGTTACACAAGCGCAAAGAGGAGACATTCCATGTGCTGTTTGGTGAGTTGCAGTTGGCTCTTGATGGGAGTCCTTCAGAATTGCAGGCTGGTGAAACTGTAGTAATAGAGCCAGGTACTCGCCACGCGTTTTCGACAACTACTGGGTGCGTGCTAGAGGAAATATCGACAAGCCACTATCAGGATGACTCTTACTATACTGATCCTGTGATTATGGAGAATCTGGAGCGAAAGACTATTCTAAAGTACTGGTTTGAGTAAATGCTGATTCTCTGGGATGTAGATGATGTTTTGAATCAGTTAATGAAGGAGTGGTTGAAAAATTGGCATCGGCAGGAGGGTGCTGGGCGATCTCACGTATCTTTTGATCAGTTGACTGAGAACCCCCCGTATAACCAGGTTGGTATCTCACTGCAGGAATACCATCAGTTACTAGATAAATTTCGTAACTCACCGGCTGGTCGCGATTTGATCCCGAATAAGCAGGTACTGCAATGGTTTAATCAGTATGGCAGGGGCCACATCCACATTGCCTTAACTGCGCGACCAGTTCTGACTATGTCGAATCAGGCAGCGTGGATTTACGATCATTTCGGACAATGGATACAAAGTGTGGTCGCCGTGGCTCCGGTGCGAAAGCATGTAGGCAATCAACAACCTGCGGCGTTCCAGACGAAGGCTGCTTATGCCCAGTGGCTCGGAAAGCCATCTGTGCTGATCGACGATAACCAAGAAAATATCGCGAGCGTTAAAGGTATTTGCTCGTTTGCACTCTTATTTCCGCGGCCGTGGAACGAAAGTAGGCAAAGGGTTGATGAAGTGCTTTCGCAATTGACCCAGTACTTAGCGCAATGAAATTATCAGATTACGTAGTTGAATGTATCGCAAACGCAGGAGTGCGTGACGTATTTATGCTGCCTGGTGGTGGCGCCATGCATCTAAACGATTCGCTCGGGCGATCAGATAGAGTCCGGTATATTTGTAATCTGCATGAACAGGCCTGTGCTATTGCCGCCGAAGCGTATGCGCAGTACACCAATAATATTGGCGTTTGTATGGTGACAACTGGACCCGGGAGTGTGAATACCCTAACGGGTATAGCAGCGGGGTGGATGGATTCGACCCCAATGCTGATTGTATCAGGACAGGTAAAACGGGTTGATCTGTGCCACGGTAAAGGTATCAGGCAGTTGGGATTTCAGGAGATCGATATTGTTTCGATGGTGAAATCGATTACAAAATATGCAGTGACGATTACTGATCCCAGCGAAGTTCGATACCACATGGAGAAAGCTTTGTGGCTAGCCCGCAACGGAAGGCCGGGACCATCATGGGTAGACATTCCACTTGATGTACAGGCAGCCGAAGTTGATCCGAGTGCGCAAAAAGGGTTTTCACCCAATGTGGCAGATACGGTAGGTTCAATAGACGCTGATTGTCTAAGTCAGAAAGTCCGCGAGGTTCTCATGCTGCTGGCCAAAAGTGAGAAGCCGGTGATATTGATTGGGAATGGCGTGCGTCTGGCGAACTCAGAGAATGCATTTCTAGAACTTGCCAGCCGACTCCAAGTGCCAGTATTAACAACATGGAAAGCATTAGATCTATTGGCCCAGGATGATCCTTTGTTTATTGGGCGCCCGGGAGCAATCGCGCAAAGAGCGGCCAACCTTGCGCAACAAAGGTCGGATTGGTTCCTGATGCTTGGGGCACGAATGGATATGGGTCAGACCGCCTATATGCATAAATATCTCGCACCGAAAGCAAAGCGGATCATGGTTGATATAGACAAGGCCGAGATTGCAAAAATGAGTACAGATATTCACGTATCGATACCTGCCAGCGCAGACGACTTTATTGAAGAAATGATGGCACAACTCGATTCCGCTCACCTGGCAATTAACCGTTGGGCGCGTTGGAAGGAAGAGTGCCAAGATTGGAAAACGTCTTATCCGGTTATGCGCTCAGAATATCTGGAGCTTACAGACGGGGTTAGCATTTATGCGTTGATCGACGCTATTTCGGAGAAAGTGAAACCGGGCGATCTGGTCGTACCAGGCAGTTCAGGAGCTTGTAGTGAGGTCACGATGCAGGCGTTCAGGTCAAGTCTGGGGGTGCGCGTCCTTAATAGTGAAGGCCTAGGTCCGATGGGTTTTGGCATATCGGGCGCTCTAGGGGCCTGTGTTGCTTCAGCGGGTAACCGAACCATTTGTGTTGACGGCGATGGTGGGTTCGCCATGAACACGCAAGAACTGGAGACGATACGACGCCTTGACCTACCTATTAAATTTTTTGTTCTCGATAACGCCGGCTATGGCTCGATCCGTGCGACACAGGCCGCATACTTTGAGAGCAGATTTGTGGCATCCAGCCCAGAAGGGGGGCTTACACTTCCAGATCTGGAGAAGATCTCAGTGGCCTATGGGATTCCCTATCTCGAGATGGAAACAACCGACCAGATAGGGCAATGTCTAAGTGTCTGTTGGGATCCCCCAGGGCCGTCCATCTGTAGGGTGGTGGTTAGCCCACAGCAGATCACTGCGCCGAGAGTCCGGAGCCGACAAACTAAAGATGGTTCAATGGAAACAGCGCCAATGGATGAAATGTGGCCCGCGATCTGACGTAGCATGAGGGCCCCTCAATTTAAAGATTCTTCTGTAGTCCAGATATCAGAAACTATGGGAAAGTTAGTTCAACCACGCCTTACGGTCGGATCGTCGTCGTGGCTCGTTTGATATAATGTTATTAGCGGGTAATCATAAGCCTGAGAGAGATTTCTATGACTACCGTAAATAGTCCTACCGACACAGGGCTTTCCCAGGCGGAGAGAAACAAGCGCGCAGGTCTCGCAAAAAGAAAGCCCTATGTCGCGAAGAAACTTGCAAATATCTCGCAGATGGAAGAGCGTGGTGAGATTAGCCCGATTATTCGTCTCGAAAAAAGCTATCTTTGTAACTTTCAGTGTACGCATTGCTCGGCAGAATACTATATGGATCGTCACCTTGAGAAGGTGTTGCATACCAAGGAAAATCGGCAGCTGATGGATCTGGACGATGTGCGGGAACTATCGCGCCAGGCGGATGAGTTAGGTTTAGCGCGCTTCGTCATCACCGGCGGCGAGCCACTGGTGATGAAAGACTTTGATGAAGTTGTCGAGGCTATCGATCCAGATAAGCACTACGTCATTACAGATAGTAACGGATGGTTTCTAGACGAGAAAAAAGCTCGGCATATTAAATCAATCGGAGTTGAAAAGGTTCAACTCTCTCTCGATAGCTTTATTGAGGAAGAGCACGATAAATTCCGCGATAAACCCAGATCCTATAAGAGGGTTTTAAGGGCGATAGATGCCTCACTAGAAGCGGGCTTGAACCTGATTCTATCGACGGTTCTAATAAAGGGAAGGGCAAAAATGCAAGAGTTTCATGATCTGTGCAAGTTTGCCACTGATCGTAATATTGGCTTGTATGTTTCCTATGCTAAGCCGGTGGGTTCTTGTACTGACCATCCAGAATTCGTGATTGACAAAGAGGATGCAGATATTCTCCGTGAACTGGAGAAAGAATATAACGTTTTCTCTCATATGACCCCTTCCTACGGCTCCCATAAAGGATGCATCACGGTCAAAGGAATTATTACGGTTACTTCTGCGATGGAAGTGACACCGTGTCCCTATATTGACTTGTCTTTAGGTAATCTGCGTGAGACCAGCCTAGAAGATGTGTTGAATCGTGGTATGCGAAACCCCTGGTTGGGGCCTCATCGTCCAGATTGCTTGATCGGAGAAGATCAGCAATTCATCGATTTTCACACAAAGGTGACTGCAAACCAGACTCATCTCCCCGTACGTTGGGGTGAGGGATTCTCAGACAAAAATAGTCTCGCATCGTGATGCCTGACGGGAGCCGTCGCTGGTTCTCTCGTCTTGATTATTGTTGTTGGTTGATCAGGATTCTCAAAGGCGTGGTTGCCGTAGTAACTCGGGTTCAGTTGTTCAGTGTTTCAAGGATTTCAGTGGTCCAGCACTCAGGAGTTTTATGACGCACCAAAAACGATTGTTTGACGATTATGGGCGCGTTATTCCGAAAGGTCTGACCGCCCCGGCGCATGATACAAGTCGTCGCTATTTTTCATTTCCTGAAATTGATTTAGATCTCGATCAGATTTATTCCCGTATTACACGACATCTCGATATTAGTGAAGATGTAATTTCACTGGAGACGTTCAAGGCTCGTGTTAAAAAAATTAGAGAAGAGATCGTTTCAGATGAATCAATAAGTGGAATTCAAAATGGTATTGGGATTCCGTTTATTGTTCCGCAGCAAAAAGATGCCGATATAGGAGAACTTCTGGAGAGACGATTCTTGCCAGCGGTCGAGGCTTCGTATAGAGAGTGTTTCCCCGATTACAGTTTTGTAAATCACAATACTGACCATATCGTTGGCAATCTTCAATGTTCGCCCGAATCTCGCCATTCCACTTTTATGGAAGCGGTTGAAACGTCCACGGTCGTGGGTATTTTGTTTCCCTGTCTGACCGAATTTTCTATTCCGGCTGCTGTCGAGCAAGTATCTGCACTTCCAAAGAACTTTCTGTTGGGCGGCGCCTTTGATACTTGTGCCGCGTTTATCGGATGCCCAGAATTGCTGTTTAAACCTGAAGGATATCCACCGCTGATTTGGATGGCTGGTGTATCAGGGCCCAAGGATGGTGTGGGATACCACCTGGAGGCCTATGGATACAATTTGACCTTTAATCGCCGTGCACATTTAGGGCACGTTGCGGAATATTGGGCTAGTAGCGTAGTTATCCTTGGGTAGAGTAATCGCAATTAGCAGTAGTAAAATAGGTGACTGAAATGGCAAAGTTCCTTTTTCTCGTCCCGATGCACATCTCGTTCGAGTCTTTTTTGAATCCTCAGCATAATTCCAGGAATTTCAAGAAAAAGGACGGAAAAATTTACAATAGTCTGTCAACGGATCTTCCGTTGGGTCCAATTTCGATGTCGTCCTATATTAAGGAGCATATGGATATCGACATTAGACTTATTGACTTTAACGCCGAAATTAATTCGTTAGATTCATTTCCTTATTTGTCATTTTATGACTGTTGTGTTGATTTTTTAAAAAAAGAAGATACCCAACCGGATTTTATCGGCGTCTCGTCTCTTTTTAGCCCCTCGTTTTTCAATTTCATCGATTGTGGCAGAGCGAGTAAGGCTGTGTTTCCATCCGCAATGATCTTGGGAGGAGGGAATATACCAACCAATAGCTATGAATCGATCTACACCGGAGAGCATAGCGATGTTTTTGATGCTCTTTGTATTGGAGAAGGTGAAAAACCTCTCCGCGACCTTCTAGGCTCAACAGATCCCGTTTTGTTTGTTAGGGAAAGTGATACGTGGGCAACTAAATCGAAAATAAACGCAAAAATTTTTGAGCCCAAGCATGACTATATTGAAGATCTAGACGATATTCCATTCTTTGACTATGACCTGTGCGATTTTGATAAGCAGGCGACTAACCAAGTCGCCGGCTCTAGCTTTCATAGTGTTAAGGAAAAACGTGGCTTTCATGTAATGACCTCTCGGGGCTGCCCGTATCTTTGTACTTTCTGCGCTTCCCATCGAACTCATGGAAGATCAATGAGAATCCACAGTGTCGAAAGGGTTCGGAAAGACCTCACTCGCCTGGTCAAACAGTATGGTGCATCGACAATTGTATTTCAGGACGATCATTTGATGTTTGACAAGGATCGGGTTTATCAGATTTTGGAGATTGTTAAGGAGTTAGGAGTAGAGTCTCTATATCAGAATGGGCTGACGCTCTATGCTCTCGACCGACCGATGTTGGAGGCCTTCTACTTTGCAGGGGTTCGGCATCTTGTTTTGCCAGTAGAGTCGGGAAGTGAGAAAGTTCTTAAGCATCAAATGCGCAAACCTCTCAAGTTGAGGATCTCCCAGAGAGTCGCAAAAGACTGCCGCGAACTCGGCATTTATACCAACACGAATATCATGATCGGTATGCCTGGTGAGACAAAGTGGGACCTTGATGAAGGGAGACGTAATTTAAGGACCGTTGCTACAAATTGGTTCAATATTGCTTGTGCGAGCCCAATTGTCGGAAGCGAAATGCACGAAATTGCAAAAAAAGAAAAATACATCACAAAGGAAACGCTTGGGGCAGATTTCCGCACTGCTGTAGTTGCAACTAAAGATTTTTCGACCGAGTATATCCAGCGCTATCAGTATCGTATGAATCTAGAACTTAACTTCGTCCTTAATAATGATATGGCTGCAGGAGAGCATCAATTGGCGTTGAAGGGCTTCTCAAATGTTATCCAGTTGCGTGCGGATCACGCGTTTGCACACTTCTTCGCGGCCAAATGTTTTTTCGCCCTCAGAAATGAAGAGAAAGCGATTTACCATAAAGATAAATACTTTAGAAACTCACGCTCCACTAGTTGGTCCTCGTGGGTTGATTTCTTCTGCCTTCCAACAGAAGAAAAATCGTTTGATCATTGGAGTAGTGATGATTTTGAAAGTCGGGCGGAGATAATTTCAGCTGCGAGTTAGCTTGAACAACTAGTGGATCAATAGTGATAGAAAAGAAGAAAATCAGCATTGTAGTCGCCTGCTTTAACGAACGTGAAAACGTGAGGCCGATATATCACGCGATATGTGAGGTTATGTCGGCGCTACCCGCTTATAGTTTTGAGGTTCTCTTTATTGATAATGGCTCAACAGATGGAACAGATGGTATTTTGCGAGATCTAGCGCATCGAGACGAAGAACATGTAAGAGTCATTTTGAACGCGCGAAACTTTGGGACGGTTCGATCGCATCCGTATGGGTATAAACAAGCAACCGGAGACGCCATAGTTTCGCTTTCTGCGGATTTTCAAGATCCTCCCGAAATGATATCGAAGTTCGTACAGTTGTGGGAGGAAGGAAACTACATCGTCTATGCAGAAACGGCGACAGAGCAAAGCACCGGAATACTCCGACATGTCCGGCGCGTCTATTATGCGATTGCGAATAAGTTGTCGGATGGGAATCTAATTGAGAATTTTTCTGGGTTTGGACTCTATGATCGAAAAGTGATTGACTTATTCAGGGAAATTGATGATCCCTACCCATATTTTCGGGGGACAATTGCCGAACTTGGTTTGAAAAGGGCTGCGGTCCCATTTGTGAAGCCTTTAAGACGAAGCGGCAACTCAAAGAATAATTTCTTACATCTATACGATATCGCAATGAATGGCATTACCAGTCATTCAAGCACACCTTTGCATCTTGTGACTTTGTTTGGATTCTTCTTGTCTCTGCTCAGCTTTATAGTTGGGCTGTTCTATTTGGGATATAAGATATACAACTGGGAAAATTTTAGTGTCGGGATAGCGCCAATTGTTATAGGGCTGTTTTTCTTTAATAGTGTGATTGTCTTCATTCTAGGGCTCATCGGTGAGTATGTGGCATTCATCAACGTCCGTGTCATTAAGTTTCCTATGGTAGTCGAAAGAGAGCGTCTAAATTTTTCTGAGAAAAAAGAAAAATAAATCTATGCTACATAGGCCATATATAGTTTCGGAATTCAGGGGTGCTTCCGAGTCTAATACCGTCCTCCAATCCCTTGGATCAAACGTTTAAACTCGGAAGCCTAAAATTGGGCCTGTCGAAAATAACGCGATGTAGAATGTGTTCAAGCCTTTTTGAGGGGCTTGAATTGGTTGTTTTTGAGGGCATGCCAAAGTCTGCCCAGCATCTTCCTGAGGAAGGGGACCTGACCTCGGACGATGGTGTGGACCTTGAGTTGGTTCAGTGTCCAGCGTGCGGTCTAGTACAGACCACAAATCAGCCCGTTCACTACTTCCGCGAGGTCATTCGCGCTTCTGGAATCTCGTCAGAAATGATTGACTACCGGCGAGGGCAATTTCGGGGCTTCATGAAGGAGTACGGCTTATTTGGGAAAAGTCTGGTGGAATTCGGTTGTGGGTCAGGTGAGTACCTCCAGATACTAAGTGAGTTAAATTCGCAGTGCTATGGAGTAGAGTATGGAGAATCATCCCTGAGAGAAGCAAGAGAAAAAGATCTTAGTGTTCTGCCCGGTTACTTCGAAAATGGAACGGAGAAGATCCCCGAAGGCCCCTTTGACGGATTTCTTTTTCTAAACTTCCTAGAGCATATCCCTAATCCCAGAACAGTGTTGGCTGGCCTCAGAAATAATTTGGTGGAACAAGGTGTTGGAATAGTCGAAGTGCCGAACTTCGATATGATTATACGGGAATCGTTATTTTCGGAGTTTGTAACTGATCATTTGTTTTACTTTTCAGCTGAAACACTTGTTGCAAGTCTCATGATGAATGGATTTGAGGTGCTAAGGTGCGAGGAAACGTGGCATAACTATACATTGACCGCAACAGTTAAAAAGCGGCCAACTTTTATAACCACCGGGGTCGATTCCTT